>CAJIBL010000503.1_pt1 | contig 25571 bp, 20 predicted proteins | sample 9199351 | NCBI WGS metagenome assembly CAJIBL01 (sample SAMEA7708304, study PRJEB35096) | sediment metagenome | biome: marine neritic benthic zone biome [ENVO:01000025]; feature: sediment [ENVO:00002007]; material: shallow marine sediment [ENVO:03000034] sea grass bed [ENVO_01000059] ...
AATTAAAGTGTGTACATCTGCCACTGCTATTTCAGCTTCTTTAAGGGAGCCGTCTTCGTTAAACCACTTTTCAACCATCTCGGGATTCTGGCGGAATTCGTTACCGCCACCACTGCGCTGCAGATAACGCAGAATTTCTCCACCATCTTCTGCGATACTTGGGGCATCTTTCATCCCTCGCAAGTCAATATATTTCCACCCCGCTGCGCCAGTTACTTTTCGCGCAAAAGCAAATGTGCTGTCGATAGTAGTACCAATGGCGGAGTGACACCCCATACAAAAGCTGCGCTCCTCAAAGCTCTGCGGCCTTAACTCACCATCGTAATCCTCTATAAAACCGGAAAGATACCAGCCATAGGAATTATCGAAACCTTTATCATGTAAATTAATAAATTTTGGCAGCAAACCCAGGAACTTCTCTTTCCTCTCATTGGCGTAACGGCTGACGATGGCTTCACGCGGCAGCACATTCACTTTTTTCATATAACGCAGTTCTTTCATGCGCGCAGGAATGACAACTTCATCGTCTTCATCCAGGCCCACGTAACGTACTGAGTGCATAAACTCTGTGCCTTGCGGGAACTGGGAAAATACTATGCTTATTTCACTGGCGTCACCCACGTAGTTATCTCGTGCCACAATGCGCTGTGTACTAGAGATAAGCCCATCCTTATCGAGATCCACATTCAGTAGTGTTTCATCCACCGGCCATAAACTGATCTCAGCCATTTGCTTGAGATTCATTTCGGCCAGACTAAGGTTCACGTAATACACATCTGCATTAAATTCTCCATTAAGCTGGCGATACTCCGCAGGCAAACGGATAAGCACATCATCTGTCGAGCCATTGGTTGGCCAGAAGGTGCCCGGAAAAGGTTTGTAGTTGAAGGCGACCCAGAAAGAGCCGTCCAGGGCTAAACCACGCTCGTCGAACGCTGCGGCGGCTTTGTGGTAGTTCGCCAGATCGGGAACAAAGCCGTTCCACTCCGCAGCCTGAAGGCTTGCAGCCAGCTGCGAGTAATTTTCACTGTCGACAAAGTTGCGGATATCTTCATCCGATACCGCATCCAGCCATTGTCTGCGATCGACAAACAGATTGCTCCAGTGATTGCTCACACCAACATCGGAAAAATTATAGTCGCCCTGCAATGCACCATCATCCAGAGCATTCAAACGATCCCGTACATCGCGGTCGTAAAGCTGGTGACAGGTGTAGCAGGGGTTAAACCTGCTTTCGGTTTTGGTGTAACACTGAGAGGGAATGGTAGCTTCCGCATTGAGCATTTTTTCATTGCTAACCGGTACTCGCCTGTCCTCCGCAACATCCGGTAACTGCCATGATTGTGGCGCAGCCGATATTGACGGAAGTGGAGAGCTTTCTATTGTTGGCCTTGAGCTATGCTCCGCCTCAAATTCACCTTCTGAACCACCCTGACAAGACAGTAAAGTAAACCCGCCAATCGCAAAAGATAACAAGCATAATATAATAAGGTTTACTCTCATTGACTGCCCTTCAAACACCGCTGGTAAAGCGACCAGTGTATTGCAGCAATATTTCACTTTCGTTTCATCAGCGAAGAACACGACAGTTTCATGCCGGGTAAACATTCAGAGATTGCCCAAGGTCAACAGCAGCATTTCGGAAGAGCTTGTACCCAGGTGGGCCATACAGGGGTTTGAGTGCGCAGCCTATAGCTTCACAGGGGGTAGGATCTTCTATGCAGGGGCTAACAGGCCCGCAAGTTCATCAACCAATGCCAAGTCAGCAAACCGGCCCGATTTAAGGGCGAAGATTTAACAAATCAGGACACACTATTCGATCACCCAGGTATGCTCTCAGAGTAAATCGCGCAGCAAACAGCAAAACTCGCCTATAATGGCGCAATAACAAAATTCAGCCGTTTCGATGGCTTACAACAATAAAAATTGGAGCTGCATACATGAATACTCTTGAAATCCTCCTTTTTGTTATCGCGGTCACTGGGGTTATCGGCTTCGGCATCTGGCAAAGTCGCAGCACCAGCAGCGATGGCAATGCCGCCAGCGGTTATTTTTTAGCCGGCCGCCACCTCAGCTGGTACCTGGTAGGCTTTTCGCTGATTGCCGCCAATATTTCCACTGAACAATTTGTAGGCATGTCTGGCAAGGCAGCCGACTGGCTGGGTATGGCCATTGCTTCCTATGAATGGTTTGCAGCCATCACGCTGATTTTCGTCGCTTTTGTATTTCTCCCCAAATTCCTGAAAACCGGCATCTATACGGTACCGGAGTTTCTCGAATACCGTTATGACCCTTTCTCCCGCACGGTAATGGCTATTGCAACCCTGGTGATTCTGGTGGGTGTGCCCACCGCTTCGGTGATATTTTCCGGGGCGAAAGTTATTTCCGGTTACTACCCCGATGTCCCCATTCTCGGTAATCTCACAGCCGCATGCTGGCTAATCGCTATTCTGGCTGCAGCTTATGTTTTTATTGGTGGTTTAAAGGCCTGTGCCTGGACAGATTTAATCTGGGGTGCATCACTGATTATTGGCGGTGCCATTGTTGCCTGGCTGGCCTTCGACGCGCTGGCAGCAGCAGACGCCACCATGCTGGCGCCTTCGGCCACGCTTAAAGATATTGATGTTAATCAGTTGAAAGAAGCCGGTGCCTGGGAGCGCTTTACCATGCTAAACGCGGGTAGCGCAGCCGAAGGCGGCAAGCTGCATATGGTGCGGCCGCTGAATGATGCGGAAATCCCCTGGTCGGCCTTAATTGTGGGCTTATGGATTCCCAACTTTTTTTATTGGGGCTTTAACCAATATATTGTGCAACGCACACTGGGTTCAAAATCTCTCGCAGAAGGCCAGAAAGGTATTGTTTTCGCAGCCTTCCTTAAGCTATTGATTCCGTTTGTGGTGGTTATCCCCGGTATACTCGCATTCAACTTGTATTATGAACAAATGGCCACCACCGCTGGCGGTTACGATTACGATGGTGCTTTTCCTACCCTGCTGCGCAACCTGATTAAACCACACCCCTGGATTAGCTGGTTTGTATTGGCGGCCATTTTTGGAGCCATTGTCAGCTCACTGGCCTCCATGCTTAACTCTGCATCAACCATAGCCACTATGGACCTGGTACATAAATACATCCCCTCCATTGAAGACAAAAACCTGCCGTCGGTAGGGCGCTTTTTTGTTGTGCTGTTTGTGTTTATAGCGGCCTTAATAGCACCGTCTCTTGGTGCACCAGAATTTGGCGGCATTTTTACTTTTATCCAGGAGTTCCAGGGCTTTATCAGCCCCGGAGTACTCGCCATTTTCTTTTTTGGCCTGCTGATACCGCGCGCACCCCGCTTCCTCGGTTGGAGCGGTATTTTATTAAATGCGTTTTTATACGGAGCCATTAAATGGTGGCTGGGCGGCGTGATCGTTAGCGCGGGCCTGTGGTTTTCCGGCGACATCTCCTTCCTCGACCGCATGGCCATTTGCTTCTTCCTTGTCTGCATTTACTGTACGGTAATGACCATCCTCAAGCCCTTGCCAAAACCCGTTGAACTTCCAGTTAACGAAGATATGGATATGACTTCTTCGCCGACAGTGAAAATGTTCGGCTGGGGCGTAATTGCCTTAACTGTGCTGCTGTATATTGTTTTCTGGTAATCACTTTTCTCTCTATTCCCTTCGCGGGGAATAGAGAGCTTACAAAACATCTTCCACCAACACGATTTTATGGCCATGGCCGCCCACCCGAAACAGAGGCCCAGAGTCTCTCGTTAGCTGATTATTTTTTGATGCTCTAACGGTCATTTCGATTTCGACACCTTCGCTTAACAAATCCATTTGCTGCTGAGACATCACACTGCCCGGAATGGTGTGATATACCGTTAAGCTGCCCTTGGGCTTTATTTTCGATTTCCAGTAATAGCTTCCACCGCCTTTATGGCTCAAATCCACCAGCTCGGGATCGTTGAAATCTTCGCTGGTAACAACCATGCTGTAGGTAATAATCGGTATCAATTTATCGTAGTGCCGATCTATTCGCCTGAGGTAGCCGCTCACTACCTCTTTTTCGCCCCAGTCAGAACGGTAGTTTTCTCCCTCATAAGCCACCTGCTCACCAAAGTCCATTTTGTTAACGATGGATTCAGTGGAGGGCTTCCATGTTAAAAACAGCAACAAGCCAATGACGGCAGCGATAACAATTACAACATTTTTCACGTTCTACTCTCCAGCGGCATAGACATCTCTTAAACGTAGCATGCTTTGGCATAACAGGAACTAATGAGCTCTCGCGAAGCTATTTATGAGCTTGTCGCCAATCAATAGGGTTTGCAAGAATATTGATAAAAGCCTTTTTAAAAGACTCATTATTTAAATGACTAACAGAGCAGATTTTTTACGCTAAAGATTCGCCAGATCCAACCAAAGCTCTTCTCTGTCGAGGGGCGTTTGAGGGCCTATATTGGGATTATTAATGCTATAAACACGCCGAGCACCAAGCTTGGCTTTCTGTAAAGCTTTTTTGACTTCGGGATCATTAAAAAAATACTGATCAAACGAACCGTCGGCTATCGCCTGATTGAGTCCATCGTAAATAACACTTGCCAGTTTCGGCTGGGTTTTACTGACATAAATATAATAGGGCATCGTATATTTAAGGATAATGCCCTTTTCCACCGTAAGCGCTAATTTGGGGTGATCTTCTATTTCCTTCCAGGGTTCATGAACACCGCGAGGAAAGGCATCGAAACGGCCACCGTCAAGCATGTAATAAAGGCCTTCAGCTTTTAAAGTGGTAACAACCCTCAAGCCCGCCGCATTGAGAATACCGGTGTCTGTCCAGGTTTTGCCCTGCCCCATGGCCACCTGCTTTAAATCCTCCAGCGACTTAACCCGATCAAACCTCGCCTGGTCACCCTGGCGAATAATAAAGATTCGATGCCCCATCATGCCCTTGTACACCGGTATATGAACGGGAATATGGCGCTGATCTTTGGCTTTGGAGGCTCCTGTCCACAATACGCTTAGGTCGCCGTCCTCCACCATTTCCGCAATACGAGCACGGCTGATTTCTTCACCATTTTCAACAAACTTTATCCGTTCATCTGTATAACTCGCAGCCAGTTTTAGCAGGCCAACCATATAATGGTCATTAGACAGGATGCGCTTCTGATGGTAGATACTGAGCTCTGCGCAGACCACGTTACTAAGGAAAAAGGCAATGGCCACGAGGAGCCTGACAAAATGGAACATACACCCTCACAATAGTGCGATATTGGTTATATGGGCTTGATACCCTGATATAAGCAAATATAGACCATTGCTTCGACTTCGATGTTCTGATTAATCAGGCAGTGAACGCCCCGGCGCTGGCTTTGCAGGTGTAGATATCCGGCTTTAATCCTGTTTTTTCCGGGTATTGCTGTTCCACTGCGCTGATAACCACTGGCATCAGGCCGCTGGGCAGCAGGGCCACTACACAGCCGCCAAAGCCTCCTCCGGTCATACGTGCTCCACCTTCGCCCTTGAGCACGCTGTCGATAATCGCTACCAGGGTATCAATAGCCGGAACGGTAATCTCGAAGTCATCGCGCATGGAAATATGGGAAGCAGCCATCAGCTCAGCCATGCGCTTAAGGTCACCTTTTGACAGCGCCTCAGCGGCGGCCAGAGTGCGTTCATTTTCCGTCAGTACGTGGTAAGCCCGCTTATAGGCAAGTGGGTCTATGGTGCGTTGCTCGGCGCGAAGCTGTTCGAGACTGATATCCCGCAAGGCCTTTACCGCGAAGTGTGCCGCGACCTGCTCACACTGTTCGCGACGCACGTTGTATTCGCTGTCCACCAGGCCGCGTTTAACATTGGAGTTCACGATCAGTACACTGAAATTGTCTGGCATTTGCACCATACGCGTCTTCAGAGAACGGCAGTCCAGCAGCATCGCCTTGCCTTCTTCTCCCAAAGCCGAAACCAGCTGGTCCATAATGCCGCAATTACAGCCGCAAAAATTATTCTCCGCCGCCTGACCAAACAGCGCCGATTGCCTGCCCTCAATTTTTTCACCGCTCAAGCCCGTTAATGCCGCCGCGGTAACATTTTCCAATGCCGCAGAAGAGCTTAAACCTGCACCCAGGGGAACGTTGCCGCTGATCACCAGATTAGCGCCTGTGAGTAGGTAACCTGCCGCTTGCATTTCAGCAATAACACCACGCAGATAGTTACTCCAGGTGTTTTGATTGTCTCGCTCCATTTTCTCATCCAGGCTGAAGCGCGCCACGGAGTTGCCTTCATCCAGGGCGAGCGCCTCGATAATGCGGTCCTCTCTGGCGCTGGCAGCAATGGCGGTGTAAAAATCAATGGCCACAGGTAATACGAAACCATCGTTATAGTCCGTATGCTCGCCAATTAAATTAACCCGCCCCGGTGCAGTGAACACCTTGTCTGCCGGTTGATTAAAATGTTGCTGATGTGCATTTGCAGCGAGGATTTTTGGTTCTTGCATAGTGCAGTCTCAATTATTTTTATAGTGAAGCGCGGGCAGCTCTCTCAGGCGCTCTGCGGCCTGCTCTGGTGTTAAATCCCGCTGCGCTTCGGCGAGCATTTCGTAACCCACCATAAATTTGCGAACGGTGGCAGAGCGGAGCAGCGGCGGATAGAAGTGAGCATGTAATTGCCAAGCTGGATGATCACCGCCAGTAAAAGGCGCTCCGTGCCAGCCCATGGAATAAGGGAAGGACACCTGAAATAAATTATCGTAACGGGTGGTTATTTGCTTAATAATATCGGCAAGACTCTCGCGTTGCGGCTCTTCCAACTGGGTAATCTGCTGCACCGGAAACCGGGGTAATAAAAGCGTCTCGAAAGGCCAGCCTGCCCAGAAGGGAACCAATACCAGCCATTCCTCGTTCGCAACAACTATGCGCTCTTTTTTTTCTGCTTCGCGCTGAGCATAGTCGAGCAGCAGCGACCGACCGTGCCTTTGCCAATAATCGTCTTGCTTATCGTGCTCGCGCTTCACCAGTGTGGGCATTTGTTTTTGCGCCCAGACCTGCCCGTGGGGATGCGGCATGGAGCAGCCCATGATTGCACCTTTATTTTCGAACAACTGCACACAAGCGAAGTGTTTTGAGAGTTGCTCGGTCTGTTCTATCCAGGCATTAACAACAGCCTTGATTTGCATCGTCTCCAGCTCTGGCAGGGTTTTACTGTGATCGGGTGAAAAACAAATAACCCGCGCTTCGCCCTGCTCGGCTTCCAGACGGAACAATTCATCATCATTGCTGTGCAAGGGCGTTTCGTTTTGCAGCGCTGCAAAGTCATTTTTAAAAACGAAGGTGCCGGAATATGAGGGGTTTTGATCACCGGTAATGCGTTTATTGCCCGGGCATAAATAGCATTGCGGATCGTAGCCTGGCTGTTGTTTTGTTTCGGGTGATTCCGACTGCCCCTGCCAGGGACGCTTCGCCCGGTGAGGTGACACTAAAACCCAGTCACCCGTTAAGGGGTTGTAACGGCGATGTGGGTGATCTGTAGGCTCAAACTGCATGTTGCCGGTCAATCCTCATAGCCATTGGGGTTGGCTGATTGCCAGCGCCAGGTATCCTGCACCATGCGTGTGATATCGTGTTCAGCCTGCCACCCCAGCTCCTGCATCGCAAGAGAAGCATCTGCGTAACACTCAGCAATATCTCCGGGGCGACGCGCGACAAACTCATGGGGAATACTTTTTCCACAGGCGCGCTCAAAAGCCTGAATAATTTCCAATACGCTGGAGCCTTTGCCAGTACCGAGATTATAGGTATAACAGCCTTTATCTGCGCTCAATAATTTTTGCAGGGCTTTAACGTGGCCCCTGGCGAGGTCGACGACGTGAATATAGTCCCTCACGCCTGTACCATCAGGGGTTGGATAGTCCTTACCAAATACTTTCAACTGTTCCAGCTTGCCAACCGCAACCTGCGCCACATAGGGCAAAAGGTTGTTGGGTATGCCCTGGGGGTCTTCACCGATCTCACCACTTGCGTGGGCACCGATAGGGTTGAAATAGCGCAACAGTGATACCCGCCATTGATTTTCCGGCGCCTTGCAGCAGTCGCGCAGAACCTCCTCCACCATTAATTTACTTCGCCCGTAAGGGTTGGTGGCAGAGGTGGGAAATGACTCCAGAATGGGCACCGAAGCCGGATCGCCGTATACAGTGGCAGAAGAGCTGAACAACAGCTTGTTTACCTGCGCCTGCTCCATCGCCTGGCACAGGGTTACAGTGCCCCCCACATTATTTTGGTAATAGCGCAAAGGCAGCTCACAGGATTCCCCCACTGCTTTTAGCCCGGCAAAGTGAATCACGGCGGCAATAGTGTATTTGCTGAAAATTTGCTCTAGCGCTTCACGATCACGAATATCGGCTTCAACAAACTCGATGTGACCGCCGGCAAGCCTTTCCGCCCGGTACAGGGCCTCCCGCTTGCTGTTGCAGAGGTTGTCCACAACAACAACCTCAAAGCCCGCGTCCAATAGCTCAATACAGGTGTGGCTACCAATATAGCCAGCACCGCCGGTTACCAATATTTGCATTTGTGTCACCTTAGGATTGCGACCAACAACGGAATTACTGGCCGAGCATTATAGGGGCAAGATGTGGCGATAAAAGGGGGTTTTATCAATCCTGGTCGAATTCGTCCAGATGCTGTTCGATTTCCTCCAGCGATACATGACGCACATCAGTCCCGCGAACAAGATATATAACATGTTCTGCAATATTCCGTGCATGGTCGCCCACCCGCTCCAGTGAGCGCAGTGCCCACATAACATGCAACACTCTGGAGATACTGCGTGGGTCTTCCATCATTTGCGTGACCATTTCACGCATGGCGCTTTTATATTCCCGGTCGATGTAACGATCATCACGCATCACTTTAATGGCTGCGCGCACGTCAAAGCGGGCAAAGGCATCCAGCGCAGCATAGAGCATTTTCTGCACATTACTGGAAAGGTGGCGGATTTCGATGTAGCCCTCACTATCAGGCTGCTTATGTTCACTCAATTCAATCGCCATGCGAGCAATTTTGGAGCTCTCATCCCCCACGCGCTCCAGATCACGAACAGCCTTAATCACAATCATCACCAGCCGCAGGTCAGAAGCAGCCGGGTGCCTGCGGGCGATGACATCGGTGCACTCGGCGTCCAGCGTAACCTCACGCATATTTACAGTCTGTTCCGCCTGCAGCACTTTCTCGGCCATACTACGATCCGCAGCCTGCAGGGCTTCAATGGCGTCGCTTAACTGGTCTTCGACCAGCCCCCCCATCTCCAACAATGCCGAGCGGAGGTGCTCCAGATCCGCGTTGTATTGCTGTGAGATATGTTGATCGAGATGCATATTATCCATGGGGTAAACTCAGACCTGGCCCAGACGACCGGTGATGTAGGCTTCTGTTAATTCGTGGTCAGGTGTTGTGAAGACTTTTCGCGTGTCATTCACTTCTATCAGATTGCCCTGGTGGAAGTAGGCAGTGCGACTTGAAACCCGAGCTGCCTGCTGCATGGAATGGGTTACGATAGCGATCGTGAAGTTATCACTAAGCTCGGCAATAAGATCTTCGATGTTTGCGGTAGCGATGGGGTCCAGCGCGGAACAGGGCTCGTCCATCAGGATGACCTCCGGACTGACGGCAATGGTCCTGGCGATACACAGCCGTTGTTGCTGCCCGCCCGAGAGGCTGGTGCCAGCCTGGTTCAGACGGTCTTTCACTTCCCGCCACAAACCAGCACGGCGCAAACTGGTCTCTACAATTTCATCCATCTCTGAGCGGCGGCGGGCCAGGCCATGGATACTGGGACCATAAGCCACATTCTGATAAATGGACTTGGGAAAGGGGTTCGGGCTTTGAAAAACCATGCCGACCCGGGCACGAAGGGGAACAACATCCAGCCTGGGGCCGTAGATATCTTCCCCGTCCAGTTCAAGCCTGCCTTCAACCCGACAGTCTTCAATGGTGTCGTTCATGCGGTTAAGGCAACGCAGCAGTGTTGATTTTCCACAGCCAGAAGGGCCGATCATGGCGATCACTTCGTTCGCCGCAATGTCCATGCTTACGTTACACACCGCTTGCTTGCCGTCGTAGTGAACATTCACTCCACGCAGACTGAATTTGGCCTGGTCGACAAAGGGTGCCCCCACCGTTTGCGGCGAAGTTGAGCGCGCACGCAGACCGGACAGCGATGCCAGCTGACGTACACGAGGCAGCTCACCCTCTGCGGTGGGCTGCGATTTGCTTCCCGGATCATTCATGGTTTTAACTACGGTTTTCCAGCCTCTTTCGCAGCCACACGGCAAAGGCGTTCATGGTTATCAGCATCACTAACAACACCATAATAGCTGCAGCGGTCCTTTCTATGAATGCACGCTCCGGCTCTTCAGACCAGAGAAAAATCTGCACTGGCAGCACTGAGGCCGGATCACTGATTCTGCTTGGAATGTCAGAAATAAAGGCCACCATACCGATCATCAGCAACGGGGCCGTTTCACCCAGCGCACGCGCCATACCAATAATAGCCCCTGTGAGCATACCCGGCATGGCAAAGGGCACAACATGTTGCAGCACCACTTGCATCTTTGATGCCCCCAGGCCAAGTGCCGCTTCGCGTATACTGGGAGGAACCGATTTTATTGCAGCACGGCTGGCAATAATCACCGTTGGCAAGGTCATCAGACACAATACCATACCTCCCACCAGGGGCGTAGAACGCGGCATATTAAAGAAATTCAGAAATATCGCCAGCCCCAGCAAACCAAAGATCACTGAGGGCACCGCAGCAAGGTTATTGATATTGACTTCCAGGAAGTCCGTAAAAGCGTTCTTTTTGGCATATTCCTCCAGGTAAATCGCCGAGGCCACACCAATGGGAAAGCTGAGCATTCCAGTCACCAACATGGTAAACAGGCTCCCCATCAAGGCACCGAGAATCCCCGCCTGCTCGGGCTCAGCGGAATCGCCCCGGGTAATAAAACCCCGGTTAAACAGCGTAATCACTTTCCCTCTGCCCATCAGTGTGCCAATCCATTCACGCTGTTGAGCACTCAAGCGCCCCATCACCGGCGCTGACTTGTTCCATGTTTTAACGTAAGTATCGAAAGCGTCATCCACCAGCAAACTAACGCTTATGCGCTGCGCCAACAAACTGTTGTCCTTTTCCAGCATCTGCCGCAACTGCAAGCCGGCACCGTAGCTGGCCAGGGCGAACAGTTCCCGCCGGTCTCGTTTGTGCACCACTTCAGGAAACTCTCGCAACAGTGCTTTGCGAACCACCCCGTCAAAATCAGCCAGCGCAAGTTGCTGCTCACTGAGCGCCTGCAATTGCAGCACCTGCGGATCGAACTCCACATCCAGCTGCAGGTAGGTTTGCTGAAAAGCGGCCAGGCCACGACTGAATATGCTAATAAACAGCAGCAATACCGCACCGACGCCGATGGCGATGGAAACTCTACCGGCCCAGCGGAACAGGTGCTCCACCAGTCGGCGGCGACGAAGGCTGCGCTGCACGCGCTGTTGTATGTGGCTATTCATATTGCTCCCGGTAGCGCTTGACCACATGCAGCGCGGCGTAATTAAGCGCGAGAGTGATAATGAACAGCAACAGACCCAGCGCAAATGCCGCCAGGGTTTTCGGGCTGTCAAAGGACTGCTCACCCACCAGCAGGCTCACTATCTGAGCTGTAATAGTGGTGACCGAATCGAAGGGGTTGGCGGTAATCTTCGCCACCAGCCCTGCAGCCATAACCACAATCATGGTTTCGCCAATCGCTCGCGATACCGCCAGCAATACACCACCCACGATGCCCGGCAATGCGGCCGGAATAACCACGCGGCGAATCATTTCCGACTGGGTTGCCCCCAGGCCAAGAGCGCCGTCGCGAAGCGAGCGGGGAACGGCGTTAATGGCATCGTCGGAAAGGGAAGACACCAGCGGAATAATCATCACCCCCATCACCAGCCCCGCAGCAACGGCACTTTCCGCACTCACTGTTAGATGATGATGAAGCCCGACAGCCATGGCAGCATCTCGAATGAAAGGCGCAACTACCACGGCGGCGAAAAAGCCGTAAACGACCGTTGGCACCCCGGCCAGCACTTCCAGCAAGGGCTTCACCGTTGAGCGCAGCGCCGTGGGGGCATATTCAGAGAGGTAAATGGCTGACATCAGACCCGTTGGCACCGCTACCAGAAGCGCCACAGCAGCAACCAGCATGGTACCCACCAGTAATGGCACCACACCAAAGCTATTGCTGCCGGCAAGCTGGTCCCCATGGGCCACTGACTGGGGGCTCCACTCAAGACCAAACAAAAACTCCTGCACCGGCACTTCCCTGAAAAACCGCAACGACTCCACTAACACTGAGGCAACAATACCCACGGTGGTAAAAATGGCGATTAGGGCACTGCCGAACAGCATCAACTGAAATGTCTTCTCGACCTGATCGCGCGCGGTGGTTGCGGGCTTTAAGCGCCACCAACTCAGCGCAGAGAACACCGCCATAATCAACATCACCACCACTGCCAACAACCAGATACTTGCACGGTTAAGTGCCTGGTAGCGGTCTACAGCAGCCAGCACGTATGAAGGCAGGCCTTCCCGGGGCAGCTGACCATTGGCAACATTGTGAATTTGATTGAGCACCAACCCGCGCATATCAGGGTCATCACCAGAGCCCTGGGGCAGAGAACCTGCCATCAGCCACTCGACTATTCGCCCCTCGAATACCAACCACAGAACCAGCACAACAATAGCGGGAATTGTCGCCCAGAGTGCGGTAAGCATGCCGTGGTAATAGGGTAGTGAGTTCAAATATCGTGAACCACCCACTTGGCGGGCGAGCAAAAATGAGCGGCTGCGACCAAGACTGAAGCTTGCCGCAAACAAGCTCATCATCAATACCAGTAGCACCCAAATTTCCAACTGTTCACCTTAAATTCAAGGCAGAGCTCCTGCTAACGAACTCTGCAATACCGATTTTTTACGCTGTTTACTGTTTGGCGCTCAGCGCCTGTACCTTCTCAGAGATCTGAGCACGCTGTTGTGGCAGCAGCGGAATCATCCCTTTGTCAATCAGGTAACCCTCTTCACCCCAGCTTTTCTCACTGGTAAATTCAGCAACATATTGCTTTAATCCCGGGATATAGCCAATGTGTGCCCGCTTCACATAGAGAAAAAGAGGCCGCGATACCGGGTAGTGTCCTTCACTGATACTGGCAAAACTGGGCATTACTCCTTCAATTGTTGCAGGCTGCACCAGGTCCCAGTTCTGATCCAAAAAGCTGAACCCCAGCAGGCCAATGGCGTTTTTATTGGCTCGCAGTTTCTGCACAATCAGGTTGTCATTTTCACCCACCACACGAAAAACGCCGTCTTCGCGGATGATCTGGCAAATCTGCCTGAAGCGAAGGGGCTCAGACTGTTGCAAAGCTTTTACCCAGGCAAAGCTTTCACAGCCCCCCTGCATAGCCAACTCCAGGAACGCATCCCGTGTGCCTGAAGTTGATGGTGGGCCATAAATTTCTATTTTCTCGCCAGGCAGCCTGGGATTCACATCGGCCCAGGTTTGATGGGGGTTATCCACCAGCACGCCTTCACCACCCGGTACCTGTTTTGCCAGGGCCAGGAAAATTTCCCTGCGGCTTAATGAGACCTTGCGGCCATGCACGGAATTGGCCAGCACTATCCCGTCATAGCCGATAGGTATTTCCACCACGTCCAGCACCCCGTGCTCGCGGCAGCTGGCCATCTCTTTGTCCTTGATGGGGCGAGAGGCATTGACGATGTCCGGATACTGAATACCTAGCCCGCCACAGAACTGCTTGAACCCTCCACCGGTACCGGTGGATTCCACCGTGGGTGACTTGAAGCGTGTCGCTTTACCAAAGCGTTCAGCGACCACCTTGGCAAAAGGAAATACCGTTGATGAACCGACGATACTGACAGAGTCCCTTGCCGCTGAGGCCTCAAGAGTAGCCAGTATCAATACACAGCCCAACCAAGCCTTAAGCAAGGGGCGGTTTCCCGGGTCGCGGCATGTTAGGCGCGAAATGTGACTAAATCGTGACATTCGGTTAAATAAGCGACAATATTTTATGTATGGATTGTAGGATGAGCAATTAAGCTATAATCGCCCACCAAATTACAGGAGCGCATTCTAGCCGAGCTTTCTGATAAAAATATGAATCGATTCATAACTGCACACTTAGTATCACATATCGACGCGTTAAACCAATTTATCGGTAAGAGCCTTGCCTGGCTAACGCTGGTGATGGTTTTGCTGGTGAGCCTGATCGTGGCCATGCGCACTTTTTTTGATACCGGCTCAATTGCTCTGCAGGAGTCTGTCACCTATCTGCACGCGCTGGTTTTTTTGCTTTGCCTGGCTTACAACGTTCAGCAGGGAGGCCATGTTCGCGTGGATGTTTTTTACAGCCGCTTCAACAAGCCGCAAAAAGCCTGGGTGGATGCCCTGGGAAGCATCTGCTTTCTGCTGCCCTTTGCACTGTTCCTGTTGATCGTCAGCCTGAACTTTGTGGCCAAATCCTGGGAGATATCCGAAACCTCACCCGACCCGGGTGGTTTACCTTTTGTTTATGTCCTGAAAACCCTGATTCCCATTGCCGGTCTGTTGCTGGCCATTCAGGCGCTGGCAGAAACCCTGCGAGCACTCAGTACCCTTAGCTGGGTAGAAACCAAACAAGAATAAAACTCACTGTGATTGAACTGCTTCCGCTGTTGATGTTCCTGGCCGTATGCGCAGCGCTTATGCTGGGCTACCCGGTGGCCTTCACACTGGCCGGCTGCGCGCTGCTTTTTGCTGGCATTGGCAGTTTGCTCGGTGGCTTTGATATCAAGCTGCTGATGCTCTACCCGGACCGCATATTTAATGGCACGGTCACCAACGGCACGCTCATCGCGGTACCCCTGTTTGTGTTCATGGGGGTTATGCTGGAGCGCTCGAAGATCGCCGAGGAGCTGTTGGAGCGCATGGCACAGGCTTGTGCCCGCTTTCCTGCGGGGCTCGGTCTGTCGGTGGTTGTGGTGGGTATGCTGATGGCCGCCAGCACGGGTATTGTTGGTGCAACAGTGGTTACCATGGGCCTGATGTCCCTGCCAACCATGCTTAAAGGCAGGTACGATCCTGCACTGGCGGCAGGCACCATTTGTGCTACCGGCACCCTTGGGCAGATTATCCCTCCCTCGATTGCGCTGGTGCTTCTCGGAGACGTCCTCTCCAGTGCCTATCAGCAAGCCCAGCTTAATATCGGCGTGTTTAATGCCCAGCCCGTATCTGTGGGCGATCTCTTTATCGGTGCCATCATTCCAGGCTTGCTGCTGGTGGTGCTCTACCTGATTTATCTGTTCGCTGTGGGGGTATTTAAACCATCAATTGCCCCGGCATTCCAGAATGACCAAAGCGTGTCAGTACGGCAGCTGGCGTTAAGTATCGCCCCCCCCATTGCGCTGATTCTGCTGGTGCTGGGTTCAATTATCAGTGGTGCGGCAACACCCACAGAAGCAGCGGGCGTGGGCGCACTTGCGGCTATCGTACTCGCCGCGCTCAAAGGCCAGCTTAAGCTCGCAATCTTGCGAGAGGTGGTGCGCTCAACCACCAAGGTCACCACCATGGTATTTGCCATTCTGCTGGGAGCCTCTCTCTTTTCATTGGTATTCCAGGGGCTGGGCGGCGACGAACTGGTGGCCAGCTTTTTCAACGAGCTGCCCGGCGGCACCTTCATGTCACTGCTACTGGTTATGCTTGCCATTTTTTTACTGGGCTTCATTCTCGACTTTATCGAAATCACCTTTGTGGTGATTCCCATTGTCGGCCCAGTACTGCTGGCCATGGGGGTCGACCCTGTATGGCTTGGCATAATGATTGCGATCAATTTACAAACATCTTTCTTAACGCCGCCCTTTGGTTTTGCGCTGTTCTACCTGCGCGGGGTTGCACCCGCATCAGTGAGCACCGGCGCCATCTACCGGGGTGTTTTGCCCTTTATCGCCATCCAGGTGTTTATGATGGCCGTATTGGCAATGTGGCCCGAACTCGCGACCTGGCTGCCGGGTCTGACGACAGCAATTTAATCTGGAGAAGTAAATGCCTAAGCACGATGAAGATCCAAAACCCAACGGCGAACTCGTTTTACAAACGCTGGCCCTGCCTAAGGACACTAACTCAAACGGCGATATATTCGGCGGCTGGTTGTTATCACAAATGGACCTCGGTGGCGCAATTGCCGCCAGGGAAGCCGCTCGCGGCAGAGTCACCACGGTTGCCGTTGGCAGCATGTCGTTTTTACGCCCGGTACCGGTAGGTTCGACGGTAAGCTGCTACTGCGAGATTACCGAGGTTGGAAGAGCCTCGGTAAAAACGCTGGTGGAAGTATGGGTAAAGCAATACGACAAAAGTGACCAGCAAAAGGTAACAGAGGGTGAGTTTGTTTACGTGGCTATCGACGATACCGGACGTACCCGCCCCATCCCGAGAGAGCGACGACTGGAGCACTAATAAAGCCCAACACAGAACCACAGCCGAGACCAGGGCAGGGTATGCTATCGCGCATCAAAATACGCTTCTTCACTCAAGCGGTGGTAGTCGCGTACCTTGTCCAGATAACGTTTATAGGATTGATACACCTTTGCAAACACAGGGTCGTTTTCGGACATTTCCTGGTAAAGCTGCGCTGAAATATTTTTAAATTCCGCTAGAACATCATCCGGGAACTTGCGTAACTCTACTCCGTGTTTGTTGATAAGCTCTTCCAGCGCTGCGTTATTACGAGCCGTGTATTCGTCGAGCATATCCTGATTAACCATGCGTGCCGCAGCTTCGATAATGGCCTGCAGGTCTTGCGGCAGCGATTGATAGGCATCTTTATTGACAATTATTTCCAGCGTAGAACCCGGTTCATGCCAACCGGGGTAATAATAATATCTTCCGATTTGATGAAAACCAAAGGCGAGGTCGTTATAGGGCCCCACCCATTCAGTTGCATCAATAAGCCCTGACTGCAAAGAGGTAAACAGCTCGCCGCCAGGAATATTTATGGCTTCCCCGCCAGCGCGCGTAAACACCTCGCCACCGAGCCCCGGAATACGCATTTTTAGACCTTTCAAATCAGCAATAGAGTTAATTTCCTTATTAAACCAGCCTCCCATTTGCACGCCGGTATTTCCGGCAGCGAAAGGAATTAAATTAAAAGGCTCATAAATTTCACGCCACAATGCCAGGCCGCCGCCGTAGTGCAACCAGCCATTCAGCTCCTGGGCATTCATGCCGAAGGGCACAGAGGTAAAAAAAACAGCTGAGGGTATTTTCCCTTTCCAGTAGTAGGCGCCACTGTGCCCCATTTGCACGCTACCGGAAGACACCGCGCCAAACACGCCCATAGGAGGAACAATTTCATTGGCGCCGTGCACCTGTATTTGTAAACGGCCCGCGCTCATTTTATTTACCATACGTGCAAAATTTTCTGGCGCCAGCCCCAAACCGGGAAAATTCTTTGGCCAGGTGGTCACCATCTTCCACACAAAAACGTCTGAGCTGCTTGCATTGTGCTCACTGTTTAGCGCTTGAGTTTCTGCGCCTTTTTCACCCGTGCCAATAGCCAGCAGGGAAAAAAGTAAAACACACAGCCCAGCCAACAAAACAAGGGCCGCCGGTAACCACCAGGGTTGATATCGAGCGTGTTGAGTCATAGTTTGCCTGCTCTCGTTTTTATTCTGCTTATGCCTTTTTAGATCAGCGGCTGCAGTTTTGCGTATTGCATAACCAGACGCTTGGTACCCTCATCTAAAAAATTTACCACCACCTGAGCATTGGCTCCACGGCCTTCAAATTGCAGGATGGTGCCTTCGCCATACTTGGGATGAAGCACGGCTTGCCCCAGCGAAAACCCCGGGTAGTCGTCTACCACCGATTGAGCGGGATAGGCCGGCGCAAAACTGCTCGGGCGGGATATACTGGCTTTAATGCGAACTTCCTGAATCAGCGAAGGCGGAATTTCACGCACAAAACGTGACACCGAATTAAAATTGTCACTGCCATGCATTCTGCGGCTTTCAGCAAAGCTGATCACCAGTTTTTTCATCGCGCGGGTTATGCCCACATAACACAGGCGCCGTTCTTCCTCCAGACGACCATGTTCCTCCAAAGACATTTTGTGGGGAAACAGGTTCTCTTCCATACCCGCCAGAAAAACCATTGGAAACTCCAGGCCCTTGGCACTGTGCAGCGTCATCATCTGCACTGCATCTTCAAATTCTTCCGCCTGGGTATCGCCCGCATCCAGCGCAGCACTGTTTACAAACTCCTGCAAGGGCGTGTAGTTCTCATCTTCCGGTTCGAATACACGGCAGGCGTTTATCAGCTCCTGCAGGTTTTCCACGCGTGCCTGCCCCTTCTCGCCTTTTTCTTTTTTGTGATAGTCCAGCAAGCCGCTGTTAACAATCACCGTTTCAGCAATATCCGCCAGGCTTAAGCCCAGCGTACCGTCAACGAGCTCATCCAGCAGCGAGGTAAAACTTTTTAAAGCATTGCTTGCTCGCGCAGTAAACACATTATTATTAATCGCACCCAGCATTGCATCATACAATGAGCAGCCCTGCTCCCTGGCAAAAACTCGAATAGTCTCAATGGTTTTTGCGCCGATGCCACGCGTGGGAGTGTTAATTACGCGCTCCCATGCGGCATCGTCATTTCGGTTCACCAACAGACGCAAATAGGCGAGCGCGTTCTTAATTTCAAGCCGTTCATAGAAACGCTGACCGCCGTAGATACGGTAGGCAATTCCCTCGCGAAGGAAAGCCTCTTCCAACACGCGCGACTGAGCATTGGAGCGATAAAGAATAGCGCAATCACTATTGTTGCACCCGGCCTGGTCTGTAAAGTCTTTTATTCGCTCGACAATGTATCTGGCTTCGTCCTGCTCATTAAAAGCCGTATATAAGTCGATGGGCTCGCCTTCTCCGGAGTCTGTCCATAGAGCCTTACCCAGGCGTTGAGCATTGTTTTTGATAACCGCATTGGCGGCATTCAAGATGGTGGCACTGGAACGATAATTTTGTTCAAGACGAGTAACGGTAACGGGTGAGAAATCCCGCTCAAACTGCTGAATGTTTTCGATTTTTGCACCACGCCAACCGTAGATGCTTTGGTCGTCATCGCCAACCGCAGTTATCACACTGTGCTTACCGAGCAACACACGCAGCCATGCATACTGCACTGCGTTAGTGTCCTGAAATTCATCCACCAGTATTGCGCGAAAGCGCATTTGATAATGACCGAGCAAAGTGGGGTTTTTTAACCACAATTCGTGGGAGCGCAATAAAAGCTCGGCAAAGTCCACCACACCGCCACGCTCACACGCTTCCTCATAGGCCATATAGACCTGCTTCATTGTATGCAAAAAAGGGTCACGACCTTCATCGATGTGCTGGGGGCGCAGGCCTTCATCTTTCTGGCCATTAATAAACCACTGAGCCTGCTTGGGCGGCCATCGACTATCATCAAGGTTCAGCCCCGTATAAACCCGCTTGATAAAACGCAACTGGTCGTCGCTATCGAGTATCTGGAAATTCTGTGGCAGGCCCGCCTCATGCCAATGGGCTTTGAGAAGGCGATGCGCAATGCCATGAAAGGTGCCCACCCATAAGCTCCGCGTACTGAAAGGCATGCTGTCTTCCAGTATCGAGCCCAGGCGTTCTTTCATTTCCTTGGCGGCTTTATTGGTAAAGGTTACAGCCAGAACCTGGTGCGGCGACAAACCATGTTGCTGAATTAACCAGGCTATGCGATGCACCAGTACGCGGGTTTTGCCACTGCCGGCACCCGCCAGTACCAGCTGGTTGACGGGCTCTGCGCTCACAGCCTGACACTGTGCGGAATTAAGTTGGTGAAGTAGATCTGAATTTTGCATGGAGGCGATTGTAACAGAACAATGCCTCTCGCCAGCGCCTCAGCGCTTTGTTTTTTGCGGTGATTGTGCGGGAACCCAGTGGATGCGGCGCCCGGATTCCAGGGTTCTGGCTTTCTCCTGCGCCGGCTTTTCTGCAGCTAGGTTGAGCGCTGAGCTGCCAGAGCGTACCGAAATACGCGGGCCTAAAACCCTGCTCATGTTCATCTCACCCTGCTCGCTTATCACAGTAAACATCAGCGGAAAATCCCCCACCGTGGGGGCAACGATTTCCAGCTCCAACTGTGGGTCAGCAAGCTCGCCACTAAACACCCAGCTGGTAGGTGAGCTCAGAATTCGCAGCTGCTCGCTGGGGTGCAAATGTACGCGTAATCGGTCTATCTCAGCATGAACAAAAAACCGCACACTCACGATGCGAGTTTCGTTTTGCACAAGCTCAATTGCGGCATTGTCTGCCAGCCGCACAGGAGCGCCTGGCTTTTGGTAATCAACGGCAGATACGGATACAACACTGAAAATACACAGCAGGCAGGCTACATTACGGAAACATTGAAACATGCTTTACCTCCTGTTGAATCCATATCATCGGCATTGTTGTTATCATATACTTCCAGCACGTAGCTACCTGCGGATAGCGTGAATGAACTACGTTCGCTGTCTATCACCAGGCTATCAAGTAAAGTGGTAAGCCCCGCCCCATAATAAAGCCGTGCGTCTGGATTGGTTTTATTTGCACCGGAGGTACGACGAATAAAAAATGAAACAGCACCAGAAGAAGTAACATTAACCCTGACAAAGTTACTCACACCAAGGCCGTTGAATTCTGCCGCCTGATTAGTACTGCACACCACGATACTTTCACCCTGTGTAACGCTGCGGTATACCGGCAGCGCGCTGGCAACACCACCATCGTTAAGCTCATTTTCACCAAAACGATCAACGCCATATATACGCTCGTTTTGCAACATCGCCCGCAATGATTGCGCTTTTCCCTCACCATGTACCTGATTAAATACGTCAGCAAATAAATAAATACTGGTTAAGGCTTCACTATTAACATAGCTGTCATTAACCAGAACATCATAAAGCCCGGCAAGCCCAAGGCTTAAGGTGTCCCCACTTTCGTTGGTTTTATCTGCAATATCGTAAATTATTTTTCCGATGGAATTCTCACTATACCAGCCAGCATTTTTAAAGTTATTTTCTTCAAGACTTATTTTTAAATTGTAAAAAGCCTGTGTACCTGCAGAATCGATGTAGTAAGGCTGCTGAGTAACGATAGCGGTGAAGGCGTTAGCCAGGCCTTCGCCATAGGCCACGCGAAGGTCGTGCTTTATACCCAGAGAATGGCTACCACCGGGATTATCCGTTCTTGATAGGGTATCCTCGATAAAGTGAGCCAACTCGTGCTGGATCACACTATAATCGTACTCGTCTGAGTCGTTATAGGCGTCTCCGAGCACAAAAACCTCTTTCGTGACCAGATCATATTTTGAAGAACCAATAAAACCGTTGCGGGGCTCACCCGCGCTAGCAGTATTTCGGTAACTCCAGTTGATATTGACGGCGGGCAATTCAAACGCGGAATCCACTTCAGACAAGGCAGATAAGACCTGATACGTAGCATCAAGAATTGCAAAAGGCGCCGCTGGCCTATGCCTCTCATCGGCATAACGCATGCTCACAGAATCCCAGCCGGAAACAGCGTGCAGATCGCGTTGCTGCTCTATATCAACATTGAGCAACTCGCCCACCAGCGAGTACTGAGCACCTTTTTCGGTGTTATCGATAACCGTAAAATTCCACGCGGGTAAACCATGTTCAACTAACTCGGCAAGCGCAACAACCCGCACCTCCGTGCCAGCAGGCCCACCACTTTCATAATAGCCTTTGTCATTGGTTTTCGTTTCGCGCAAAACCGCGTCGTCACCGTCCAACAATACTACGCTCACTCCCCGTGCGGCCTTGGCTTTAGCCGCAGCAAAATCCAGCGCACCGGTGCTGGTATGTGGAACAGAGTCGAAAGTGATATAACCACTAAGTGTAATATCACCTGAAAGCCGCTGAGGCAGGGAGGATAGGGTGGCTACTGGCTCTTTAGTGTTTGGCTTGGTGACCGGAGCAGGCGTAGGCTCCGAGCTGGACGAACCACCGCTGCCACCACATGAGACCAGCAGCAGAACAAAAGACATACATAGGCAGAACAGAGCTACCGTTCGAGCCCCATTGGCAAGTTTATGCTCAATGACAGGGTGTTTGGACATAATCGCATGCTAGCTCCCGCTGACCCGCACTGCGCAAGCCAGTCTGGAGAAAACGCCTCTCTCCGTAACTTGTTATTTTTTTTGTGCTACGGCGATAAATTCCCGATTGCCGTCACCACCTTTAATAACGCTTTCGGTATAGCTGTGCAAATGCAGGCCAAGCTCTGCCAAATGAGTACAGATCTCGTTTTTCACCCGCTCATAGACCTCAGGGGACGACACAATGCCGTTTTTACCAATGAAAGCCTTTCCAGCCTCGAATTGCGGCTTAATCAATGTGATTATCCACGCGCCACATGGCATTGTCTGCGGCAAGCTGGGTAAAATCAAGTGTTGAGAGATGAACGAGACATCCATAACAATGATATCGAAACCATTTTGTGAGACAGGCAGCAAATCCGTCAATTGCAGCTTGCGCGCGTTGTAGTGCTCCAGGGTTGTCACCCGCGGATCACCTGCCAGAGCCGAGGATAACTGCCCACTACCCACCTCCAGCCCCACCACATGGGATACGCCGCGCTGCAACAGGCAATCCGTAAACCCCCCGGTGGATTGCCCTATATCCAATGCGAGCATCCCCTGTAAGCTCACACCGAGACTCTCAAGCGTGTCAAGCGCCGCTTCCAGCTTCAAACCGGCGCGGGAAACGTATTTCTGCTCTTCCAGAAATCCGGTTTTAAACTCACTATCGGCATTAAACTTTTCCGACGCTTTGCAAACCACCCGCCATTGCTGCGCTTGCCGAACCTCCACCAAGCCTGCAGCAATAAGCTTTTGCGCTTCAGATCGGGACCTGACAAGATTTTTATCCAATAATAAAAGGTCAACGCGTTTCATCTTGCGGCATGTACTTATATTTTTGTCAATGAGAAAGCCAGGAAGCGAAGCTATTCCGCGGGAAATGCTCCCACGGTATTAGCCGCCTGTTGCTTGCTCCAGCCGAGCAGCTCTCTAACATGCTCGGGCATTGCAGAAGCTCCTTTGGTGCCCAGACTTCGACGCAGCTCATAGCGTCCGATGTCCGGCGCTTTAAAAACAGAACGAGGATCACCCGCCAGCTGCCGCCCCTGTTTTTCATAGGTGTTAAGCTGTTTACGAAAATCATCCAGCGACGCAAAAGAAACAGAGCAGCTACTCGATGCTGCATCCACCCAGTCAATCAAGGGCTCTTTTTGTGAAGGAAAGTCCGCTTCCTCGCGCACGTAAACGTTGCCATCGACGGTGTCGAACATAGATTTTTTCAAACTCTTACAAAACATGGATGGCTGATCAACAATCAGTAAAGGCCCCGGCTTAGCCTTGCTGGATACCAGTAAGTTGTTCTTGAAAATGTGGCCGTGCCGCTCTTTTATCCCAGGCCCTGTCGCGGGGTGCCAGTCGAAGTGATCGCCCTGTGCACTGCGCTGATCCCGACGAAATCGCGCGGGGCTATCGACGTAGGTATTATTGTAAATATGCCCATTCGATGAATTCAATATCAATGAGCCCAGCTTATTATTGACAAAAACATTACCGGCCACGGTAGCACTGTTAGATATTTCAAGAAAGAAACCAACATCTACGCCTTCAACATAGTTATTGATAAAAACACCCTTGTGATTACCCACATCATACCAAACACCCTGGGATGTTGGATGGTCCATCACCAGGTTATCTTTAACCACAACGTTGTGAGTTTGATTAATAATTTTTACCGCAGAAACGTAATACCCACTAATTCTCTCGATATCATTTCGTAAAATTACGTTTTTTTCCAACAAAACATCTGAAGAGCCAATTACATAAATACCCTCGGTGCCTGTATCACTGATTAACGAGTTTCTAATAATCAGCCCATCGCCGCGAAAATAGCCTGCCACCCGCGAACAATAAGAAATGCTGACGTTTTCCAACAGCGTACCCACAACCTCCTTACCGTAGCTTTTCGCATCGGCTATTCCGACGGGTTCATCGACTGGCTCGTCCAGGTGGGTAAAATGGCGTTTACCATCAATGGCGATAGCTGCCCAGGCATACTGGGAAAAACTGATGCCACGAATTTTCGGGCCGATCTTGTCATTGGTTTTACCATGCACCTCTTGGGTGGAGCGCAGTATCGCTAGGTCGTGGGCCGTTATTTCCACGGTATGGCCGGAGGGATCTGCACCGATATACACATGGCCCTTTTTGTAATCGATAAAATAGGTATCCGGGCTCAACTCTTGCGGGCTACCGGCAGACTGAAGAAAGCTGCCGTCAATAAAGACCATGTCATTGTTAAAACGGTGTAAAGGGGTACGCGCTTCTTCTCGCGCACGCTGCCACCAGTACATGGGCTCGGAGGGAAACAGCGTTTTCCAGGAGGTACGCCACACACCCTTACCAGCAGGCTCCCAGTCCTTAGCGACCTGGGTCCCCTTAAGAACCGGCTTTTCGTCAGCATAGGGCTGTAAGGTGACTCCCTGATTAAGCTCTAAATTACCCGTACGATACAGACCACCTCGCAGCACAACAGTATCTCCCGTTTGCACTCGGGAAATGGCAGCCGCCAGTGTGCTAGGCGCTTCCAGCTTGTCACCCGATAACTGGGCATTGCCGTTAGGAGCAACATAAAAAACGCGCCCGGATTTTGGAATATCATAATGCTGATCTATGGGGCCATAAGGACCACCAGAAGGCTGAGCCTGCACCACAAAAGACAAACACGCAAACAAAAAGGCCAGGAGAGCCCGCCACAGGAAGAAATATGTGCTCATAATTACACCTTTGGTTTTATTATGCTGGACGAAAACGTAAGAAGAGGATTCTAGCCTAAGCTCGGGGTAATTTGGGGCAATTCTGTGATTGAAAGCGCTCTTACTATTCCGGCAGTTAAATAGATTACCCTATCTATTTAATTACGCGCCCACGAGATACTGGCGCAAGTGCATGAATTTGGTGATATTTCAAGGACTTACATTTCCTTGGCAATGGCGGCGCTTCTGTGCACCGCCTATTAAATTAACAATAACCATTACCAAGTAAATAGCAGAGAAAGAACACTGCAGGGAAGCTAATCCGCTGCTTTAGCAGGGCGCGTCAAGCCCTTATATAACTGCGCCTGGAATGGCCTGCACCCCTTAGCCAGCTCATCTCAAACACGTGCGCAAAGCGCTCCATTTCACTTACACTGCCACAGGCGCGCCCATAGCGCTTACCGAAATCTTGAATGTGCTCCAGCCATTTATCGGGGTTGATGCCAAACTGGCTGACAATTTTTGGGATGGAGTTGGGGATAAAGCCGCGTTTGTCATCGCGTATCGCTCGGCCGGTTTCATCCACCAGGGCAAAATAGTCTTCACGGGTAAAGGGCAAAGCACGATTAACCGGCGTTTTACTGGCACCATCAAAAG
>CAJIBL010000731.1_pt1 | contig 25417 bp, 19 predicted proteins | sample 9199351 | NCBI WGS metagenome assembly CAJIBL01 (sample SAMEA7708304, study PRJEB35096) | sediment metagenome | biome: marine neritic benthic zone biome [ENVO:01000025]; feature: sediment [ENVO:00002007]; material: shallow marine sediment [ENVO:03000034] sea grass bed [ENVO_01000059] ...
GCTATACAACGCGCTATTGGAGCAAAAACATCTTTGCATTCTTGGCGATTTTGATGCCGATGGCGCAACCAGTACGGCTGTAGCCGTTCGCTGTCTGCGCGCGTTCGGGTATGCCAGGGTCGACTACCTGGTGCCCAACCGTTTCGAATATGGTTACGGGCTAACCCCGGAAATCGTTGACGTTATCGCGGGTTTGAAGCCAGACCTCATCATCACGGTAGACAACGGTATTGCGAGCATGGATGGTGTGGCCAGGGCAAAGGCCCTGGGAATGCAGGTGCTGGTGACGGACCACCATCTTCCCGGTGAGCATACTCCAGATGCTGATGCGATCGTTAACCCCAACCAGAATGAGTGTGAATTTGGCAGTAAGCACCTTGCTGGCGTGGGGGTGATTTTTTATGTTATGAACGCTTTACGAGCCTACCTCCGTGAGCGGGGCTGGTTTCAGCAGCGTCAACTAAAGGAGCCCAATACCGCTGAGTTTCTGGATCTGGTTTCCTTGGGCACTGTTGCCGATGTTGTGCCATTGGATCATAACAACAGAATTCTGGTAGAGCAGGGATTACGACGAATGCGAGCGGGTCACTGTTGTCCGGGTGTAAGAGCTTTGTTCGAAGTGGGTGGGCGGGAGCTTTCCCGTCTCAACTCCAGTGATTTGGGCTTTGTCGCTGGGCCGCGCCTGAATGCCGCCGGACGGCTGGATGATATGAGTCTGGGCATCCGCTGCCTGTTATCTGATTCTTATCAGGAGGCCAGGCAACTGGCATCGCAGCTGGACTCACTGAATCGCGAGCGGCGCAGTATCGAGGCATCCATGCAAAAAGAGGCTGAGGGCTTTCTTGAGCGCATCTTCAGTGATCAACAGCACTGGCCGCAAGCGATTTGTTTATACAAAGATGACTGGCATCCGGGGGTTATCGGTATTCTTGCTTCCCGCGTTAAGGAGCGAACACACCGCCCAACCCTTGTGTTTGCCGACAACGGAGACGGCACCATAAAGGGCTCTGGTAGGTCCATCGAAGGGATTCACCTGCGCGATGCCCTGGATCGTGTGGCAACAATGCACCCGGGCCTACTTGATAAATTTGGCGGCCACGCCATGGCGGCGGGTTTGTCATTGGCTGCAAACCGCTTCGACGAGTTCAAACAAGCCTTTGTGCAGGTGGTGGATGGCTTGCTCAATGGCCGGGCTCCGGAAGCAGAAATTCTATCGGACGGAGAGCTTCAGCCCGAAGAGTTTACATTGGAGAACGCACAGTCAATTAAGCGTTTGGGGCCTTGGGGGCAGGCTTTTCCCGAGCCCTGTTTTGATGGCGAGTTTCGCCTGGTTTCCCAAAGAATCGTAGGTGAAAAGCACTTGAAGCTACTGCTTACACCATCTGAATACTCCGGCGTTTCGCTGGATGCCATTGCCTTCAATGTGGACCTTGATACTTGGCCGAACACAGCTATTCAGCGCGCTCGTCTGGTATTCAAACTAAACGTCAATGAATACCGTGGGGAGCAGAACTTGCAGTTGTTGGTGGATTATCTGGAAGCCGCCGACTGAGGCGCGTCAAGCGGTTCGCGCCCAATTTACACCGGCGCAACGTCTTTCAACGTAGGCATACTCCTGCTTGCCGGTGCGCGGGTGGGTGCGATGGCGGAAATGATGATGTGAGTCAGAAGAGCCCATGTATTCCCAACTTTTACCCAGGAACACGCAAATAGGGTCACCCTCGTTAAGGCTGTAGTGCGCCAGTTCTTCCCACATTTGCAGCCATTCCACATGATCTGCTTCGAGAAACTCCATGGTCCATACTCACTGAAAAGAGTGTTTCAGTAAGTTATTGTAGTTTTGTAATGTTGTTTGTCAAATAGTTATTGTAAATATTTGATTTTTAAGGTTTTTATGGTTCTATAATTTCTGTGTTCGATACGATTGAGCCTGTTACTTCTCCGTTCACTGCAAAAAAAGCGGCTGTTTGCCTTACCAATTCAAGGAAAACCGCTGCGCTGGAGTTCGGGTCTATTGCCGTATTCCCTGCGGTAACCGGTGTCGTGTGACTGCCTTCGACATAGCGAGTGATAAGTCTCGCCGGTTCACTACTGGCAGCGGCGTCAGCCGTTTTGATTGCCTCGATAGTTGCTGCCAGCGGTTCTGTTCCGGTCAGGGGGGCGGGGAAGTTGTCGATAACGAAGCCACTGTCAAGAACAGTTTGCAGCGGACCTCGGTTTTCTCCCCAAAGGCTATCTGCGGCGTTGACGATATGGGAGTCTGGCGGGATGCCGTTTTCGCTATTGCCGATAACTTCGCTGACTAACACCCCGGTATTTTCAAGGGCCGTAGACAGATTGAGGGGGTCGGCGGAGTCCATGGTTCCCTGAAAAACTGCGAGGTATGTTTCCAGCGCACTTTTATCTTGTGTTAGCTGGTCGCTGGCTGAGGCCAGTGCCGGCAGGATTTGAGGCCCAAAGGTTGGCGAATTGGTTAATAAGGTGGGAATGGCGCCACCGGGAAAGATGCTTGAGACGGCCTGCGTTTTCGGCAAAGCACTGAATGGGCTGCCTTGTACCTGTGGCAAGTTATTGATCGCGGCAAAACTGAGGCTATCCATAGCGCCCAGCGAGTGGCCCATAACGTAAACGCTGTTTATGTCGATCTCATTGGCTTCTCCATCGCCGTCAATGTCCATTGTGGAGAGGCTGGCGCTCAGGTTCAGAAGATCCAGCGTCATTTGTCGGCGAGAATCGCGATTGTTTGGGAAGTTGCTCAGGTTCACCAGCAAAGAGCCAGAAATGCCGAGATCACTGCTGTAATCCATGGCAATGGGAGACTGTTGAGCATCAGCCGTATAATCGTAGTGTCGTTCGATGAGGTTTTCGGCAGGGCTGGCAGGAAGGTTAGCGTTAATAGGTGCATCGGGGTCCGTCACACTGAACAGGCCCGGTACTTTGCTGCCGGCCGGTTCAATACCGTGTAAGGGGCCGTCGATGGCGAGGGTGACGAAGCAAGGGAGGCCAGATGGGCCACTCAAATCAGGTGCAATACAAGCGAAGGCCAGGGCGTTCGCCATCGGCAGCACGATGCTGCGCTCTGTCGAAATGCCGTGCTGATAGATGATAACGGGCCAGCCTTGCTCTGGCTTGTTAATACCAAAGGCAGCTAGTGTGGTTGGCTCAGGCATTACTGCCAGCAGCGGTACTGTGACATCAGACTGCTTGGCGGGGAAAGGATAGCGATAGCTCACTTTTTCTGAAGGCGGCGTGCTTCCCAGATCATTTCCCAAACCGGCATCGATGGCAAAACCGATCGTTTCATCCGCTATCCAGACGCTGTTTACAATGTTACTGCCGTCGTTAGCTGAGGGGACTTTCTGGTAAACGGGAAGGGAAATCTGGCCCTGGAATATCAAGGCAGGAGCCTCCAGTGCGGAATTGATTTCGCTTGCAAGGTCGAATCGGTAGAAGCTGCTGGCTCTGGCAGACGGGACCGGAAACAGTTCATTTACGGACTGGCCAGCGCCTGTAGCCAGCGCGCTTACGGTGCCGATGGCTTCTGTTGCGATATCAACATAGGGTTCCTTGTCGCCCTGTTCTGCGCTGCCGCTATCGTGCACGCTAATAGCCGCTTCTGCTGCGGCGCGTTGCATAATGTATGCGGCAAGGCCGTCTTCAGCGAGGGTAGCATAATCGCCGCCTGCGCCTATTGCCGAGGCTATCTGTTGCTGAAAAAGCGGGTTGGGTGACTCATCAGGTAATGTAGGGGAGGTCAGCAGGAAGTTAATGGTGCTGTTGATGGCACCATCTGTAACTGTTTCCTGAGCACTATTATCACCACTGAGGTTATAGCTGCCAGAGACCAGTTTTGCTATCGCCTGCTGTTTGTAAGTGGTGCGCAGACTCTTTTCAAAAAAGAGTTCTGGGGCGGCAATGTTCGACAGAACTGATGTGGTTCCACCTGTGGTGAAACTGTAGCTCAGTACAATATCATCCGCCGTTTTTTCCGCAACAGGCAAGCCTGCAGCGTTGAATACCGTCTGCTGAAAGTCAAAATACCCTTCAGCCAGCTGTTCCCAGCCCTTAATTGCGGCTTGTACCTGGCTCAAGGGGATGCTCGGGCTAAAGTTGGCATCATCACTGCGGATATAGTCGTAGGCAATTGAGCGGTATACGGGTTTACCTGCGTGGTCTTTTAACTGGCTGATGATCACCAGGTATTTGGTTTCAGGCCGCAGGGGGCGAAGCGGGTAGATACGGATAGTATTGTTAGCCACGCCGTCCAGGCTTATCAATTCGGCTCTGGCAGTCGGTGCAGGCAGTGCGCTCAGAGTAGCGATATCTTGAGCGGCAACAGCGGACTGGTAGCTGATGGCTTCTGCAAAAGTTGGCGTTTCCACGCTTACGCCGTCAATACTTGCCTGCAACAGGGCATCTCCGCCGGGGTAGGCGAGTGGCAGCAGGTACACATTTTGATTGGGATTGGGGATAACGCTGCCTTCAACAACGACGAAGCTGTTTGCATCAATAATCTGCTCGTCATCCAGTGGAGCAGTAAATTGAATGTCAATTGGTGCAATCACGGAATTCCCATCAAGGTCGTCGATGCCACTTATTACGGGGTTTGTTGAGTCCTCGCCCGCTGAGAGTGTGCCGTCCGTCTCGAACATCAGATCGTTCGGTAGAGGCATTTCACTCGTTGCAGGGCTGAACACAACGTAAGTTTTTGTCGCTGGTATTTGTTCGCTTTTGGTTTCGTTGCCCTTGTCATTGCTGTCACAGCCAAGCAGTAATAGAGAAAAGCCAAGCGCTAACAGTGTCGAAATGCGAATATGCATGTCGTTCAAGCCTCGATTATTGTTTTATTCTGGTTCATCAGTGTAGTCACTGAATTTCGTTATTGCCGCTATGTTACCAACGCAGGGCCTTGCGGCAAGTATATTGTGTCACGCACAATTTGGTGTAAATAATGCGCTAAGGTACAATGCGCGCGCTTTTTATCCCTTATTTCTCAACAAATCGAATATTGGCGTGGTTCTATGGAAATTAATCCCCTGTTAAATAAATTGACCGATCTGCAAGCGCGTACGGATGTGCTTAGGGGGTATCTTTGAATACGCTGAGCGAAAAGAGCGCCTTGCGGAGGTAGAGCTCGAGCTTGCGGAGCCTGATGTCTGGAATGACCCAGCCAGAGCGCAGGCGCTTGGGCGTGAACGTTCCGGGCTCGAAGCCATTGTAAAAACCATTGATGACCTTGATCAGGGTGTGGCTGATTGTCGTGATTTAATTGAGATGGCGGTTGAAGAAAACGATGAAGACAGTATCGTCGAGGTGGAAAAGGAGGCCGGCGGCCTGGAAGCCCAGCTCGCAAAACTGGAATTTCGCCGTATGTTCTCCGGTGAGATGGACCCAAATAACGCCTATCTTGATATACAGTCTGGCTCAGGTGGCACAGAAGCGCAGGACTGGGCGGAAATGATTCTGCGTATGTATTTGCGCTGGGGGGAAGACAAGGGCTTCAAAACTACCCTGGAAGAAGCCTCTCCCGGCGAAGTTGCCGGTATAAAAAGCGCTACAATCCGCTTTGAAGGTGAATATGCCTTTGGCTGGTTGCGCACTGAAACGGGCGTTCATCGCCTGGTGCGTAAATCGCCCTTCGATTCTGGTAATCGTCGTCACACATCTTTTGCCTCTGTGTTTGTTTCCCCTGAAATTTCTGATGATATTGAAATTGATATCAACCCGGCAGACCTGCGTGTTGACACTTATCGCGCCAGCGGTGCAGGTGGGCAACATGTTAACAAAACCGATTCAGCGGTGCGTATCACCCATGAACCCACCGGTGTAGTGGTGCAGTGTCAAAGCGAGCGCTCGCAACATTCAAACCGCGACAAAGCCATGAAGATGCTTCGCGCGCGAATGTACGAGCAGGAGATGCTAAAACGCAGTGCAGAAAAACAAGCCTTGGAGGACAGCAAGTCGGATATTGGCTGGGGTAGTCAGATTCGTTCTTATGTTCTCGATGATCAGCGCATTAAAGACTTACGGACCAACATACAGACCAGTAACTGCCAGGCGGTGTTGGATGGCAAACTGGATGACTTTATCGAAGCGAGCCTGAAAGCGGGCCTCTGATAAAACCTAACGAATAACACATACTATATCTGGATATTTCTTAAATGAGTGATGACAACAAACACGCAGACGAAAATAAACTAATTGCAGAGCGTAGGGCTAAGCTGGCTGCTTTGCGAGAGCAGGGTGGTGCGTTTCCAAATAACTTTAAACCCGAAAACAAAGCACAGTTACTGCAGCAAACGTTTGGTGAGCAGAGCAAAGAGGCGCTAGAGAAAGAGGGCATCACAGTTTCTGTGGCCGGGCGTGTTATTCGCAGCCGCGGTGCTTTTATGGTGGTGCAGGACGGCAGTGGTCAGATACAGCTTTACGTCAGCAAAGAGGCGCGGCCTTTCGCCAAGAGTCTGGATTTGGGTGACATTATCGGCGTCAAAGGCGTGCTGCATAAGTCAGGGAAGGGCGATTTGTATGTGAACATGGAAGAGTATCAGTTGCTCACCAAAGCCTTGCGCCCATTACCCGATAAATTCCATGGTCTTGCCGACCAGGAAATGCGTTACCGCCAGCGTTATGTCGATTTAATTGCAAACCCTGAAGTAAGAGACACTTTTGTTATTCGCTCCAAGGTGGTGCAGTTTATTCGTGATTATCTGAATAAGAATGACTACCTGGAAGTGGAAACGCCTATGTTGCAGGTAATTCCAGGCGGCGCAACAGCGCGACCTTTTGAGACTCATCATAATGCGCTGGATATTGATATGTTCCTGCGCATTGCGCCGGAGTTGTATCTTAAGCGCCTGGTTGTTGGTGGATTTGAGCGTGTTTATGAAATTAATCGCAATTTTCGCAACGAAGGATTGTCGACGCGGCACAACCCTGAGTTTACCATGCTTGAGTTTTACCAGGCTTATGCGGACTACCATAATTTAATGGATTTAACCGAAGACATGTTGCGTAAGTTGACGCAGCATGTGCTGGGTTCAACAGAGGTGGTCAATACCAAGCCAGCTAAAGACGGTGAGGACGCAGAGAAGCATAGCTATGATTTTTCCAAACCTTTCCAACGTCTGAGCGTGTTTGATTCAATATTGCATTTTAACCCCGATCTTAACGCGGCCGATATCAGCGAGCTGGATGCTGCAAAATCAGTGGCGGAAAACCTGGGAATACCCCTGAAAAAATCCTGGGGACTGGGTAAAGTTCAAATCGAGATTTTTGAAAAAACTGTTGAGCATCGGCTCGAGCAACCTACCTTTATCACTGAATACCCGACTGAAGTGTCACCCCTGGCTCGGCGTAACGATAACAACCCATTTGTAACTGACCGCTTTGAATTTTTTGTCGCTGGTCGAGAGCTTGCAAACGGTTTCTCCGAGCTTAACGATGCCGAAGATCAAGCGGAACGTTTTCAACAGCAAGTGGCAGAAAAAGATGCCGGAGATGACGAAGCCATGCATTATGATGCCGACTATGTCCGCGCGCTGGAGTATGGTTTGCCGCCTACAGCAGGGGAAGGGATTGGCATCGATCGCTTGGTGATGCTACTGACAGATTCACCCTCGATACGCGATGTATTGTTATTCCCTCATATGCGTCCGGAATAAATACCGTGAATGAAACCGATTCCAAAGTAAAACTTGAACAAAGCTGGCTTGAGCATGTTGGCGGTGAATTCGAAAAGGATTACATGCGCCAGCTGAAGCAGTTTTTGCTTGAAGAAAAAAATGCTGGCAAAAACCTGTTTCCTTCCGGGAACCTTATTTTCAATGCCTTAAACACTACGCCTTTCAATAAAGTAAAGGTTGTTATTCTCGGGCAGGACCCATACCACGGGCCTGGGCAGGCTCATGGTCTGTGTTTTTCTGTTTTGCCTGGCGTTGCTTTTCCCCCTTCTTTGCAAAATATTTTTAAAGAAATACACCAGGATCTCGCTTTACCCATACCCTCAACAGGTTATTTACAGGCTTGGGCAGAGCGCGGTGTGCTTTTATTAAATGCCACTTTAACTGTGGAACAGGCAAAAGCGGGCTCACACCAGGGCAAAGGCTGGGAAATATTTACGGATGCTGTTATTCACGCCTTGAATAACAAGAGAGAAAAACTGGTTTTTTTATTATGGGGTAGTTATGCACAAAAAAAAGGCCAGTTTATTGATGGAGATCGTCACTGTGTTCTTAAAGCTCCGCACCCTTCGCCGCTATCGGCTCATCGCGGGTTTTTTGGCTGCAAGCATTTCTCTAAAACAAATCACTATTTAAAAAGGCAAGGTTTAGAACCAATTGATTGGTCGCTGTCATAGCGATTTCAATTTATCCCTGTAAAATAGTTTTAAACCAATAAATTCCGTTCTTGTATTACTGGTCTTTATGGGGAAGGTGAGCTGTTTGGCGCGACATCTGCAATTATTTTCACTAAGTAGAACCAAAGCTTGACGTGAGTCAACCGTAAAATTTCCCTGCTAAAAGCGACTTACATATAATACGAGCCGAAAAACATCAGCGACCATAAATCTGCTGAATGTGTAAAGTTCGTGCTTCCCTCTCAAACGCGAGCTATCCAAGGATTTTTTTTACCCACCTCTATTACTTGGGAGACAACAAGAAATGGCTGTAAATATAGACCTAACAAAATATGGCATCCAGGGTACTACTGAGATCGTCCACAACCCTTCATATGAGCAACTCTTCGAAGAAGAGACTAAACCCGATCTCGAGGGCTTCGAAAAAGGCCAGGTTACCGAGTCTGGCGCAGTCAACGTAATGACTGGTGAGTTCACTGGTCGCTCCCCTAAAGACAAGTTCATCGTTATGGACGATGTTAGTAAAGAGCACATGTGGTGGACTTCTGACAAGGCTAAGAACGACAACAAGCCTGTATCACAAGAAGCCTGGAACTACCTGAAAGAGATCACTACCAAGCAGCTGTCCAGCAAGCGTCTTTTCGTTGTTGATGCTTTCTGTGGTGCCAATGAAGATACTCGCCTGAAAATACGTTTCGTGATGGAAGTGGCCTGGCAGGCACACTTTGTAACCAACATGTTCATTCGTCCAACGAGCGCAGAGCTGGAAAGCTTCGGTGAGCCTGACTTTGTAGTAATGAACGGTTCCAAGACTTCCAACGACCGTTGGAAAGAGTTCGGTATGAACTCAGAAGTTTACACCGTTTTCAACATGACTGAACAAATGCAGGTTATCGGTGGTTCCTGGTATGGCGGCGAAATGAAGAAAGGCATGTTCGCCATGATGAACTACTTCCTGCCTCTGCGCGGTATCTCATCAATGCACTGTTCTGCCAACGTTGGTCAAGAAGGCGATGTTGCTATCTTCTTCGGCTTGTCCGGTACGGGTAAAACTACTCTGTCTACCGACCCCAAGCGTCAGCTGATTGGTGACGACGAGCACGGTTGGGACGACAACGGTGTATTTAACTACGAAGGTGGTTGTTACGCTAAAACCATTAATCTGGACAAAGAAAGTGAGCCAGACATTTACGAGGCCATCAAGCGCAACGCCTTGTTAGAAAACGTTACCGTTGATGCCGATGGCAAAATCGACTACGACGACGGTTCAACAACTGAAAATACCCGTGTTTCTTACCCCATTGATCACATTGAGAACATTGTTCCGCCACCCTCAAAAGCGGGTCATGCAAACAAGGTTATCTTCCTCACTGCGGATGCTTTCGGCGTGTTGCCTCCAGTTTCCAAGCTGACTGCAGACCAGTGTAAGTACCACTTCCTGTCTGGTTTCACCGCCAAACTGGCCGGTACTGAGCGTGGTATTACCTCACCTCAGCCAACATTCTCTGCTTGTTTCGGTAAAGCATTCCTTACCTTGCACCCAACCAAGTACGGAGAGGAGCTGGTTAAGCGTATGGAAGCTTCTGGCGCCACAGCCTACCTGGTTAACACCGGCTGGAACGGCACGGGCAACCGTATCTCCATTAAAGATACTCGCGGTATTATCGATGCGATCCTTGATGGCAGCGTAGACAAGGCTGAAACCAAGGTTATCCCAACCTTCAACCTGGAAGTACCTCTTGAGCTGCCGAACGTAGACAGCAAGATTCTTGACCCACGCGACACCTATGAGAAAGCGGGTGACTGGGCTGAGAAAGCTGCCGAGCTGGGTGCACTGTTCATTAAGAACTTCGAGCAGTTTACTGACAATGAAGAAGGTAAAGCTCTGGTTGCTGCTGGCCCCAAGCTATAATTTACTAAGTTAGTGCTAAGATAAAGGCGCCAATTTGGCGCCTTTTTTTATGTGGTGTGTGACGAATTACCCTGCCGTTAATGTCAGTGGCTCAGGTGGTACACCGTAGCCACCTTACTCCTCTCCAGCATTACCCGCGGGCGACCCACCTGCTGGCGCCAGGTATAGGTCGAGGTTCTCTTCCCTGATAACAAGTGCTCTTGGCGCTTCCTTCTCTGTTGAACAGCCACGTTCTTTTTGTAGCCAGGAGGCCGTGTTGTTAGCTACAACAAACGAACCGGCGACAAAGGCTTCTGCTGCAAACTGCCTCGCCAGGCCCAATAGCGCAGCCACACACTCATCACCACCGCAATTTCCGATAGCCGTTGGGATGTTCGGGCTGAGGGCTCCGTCGAGAAAAACCAGCCCCTCTCCTGGGGATGAATCCAGCCCCACATAGTAGCGCTGATGTGCGGTTTCGCATTCCTCGTCGATGGCTATGGTGCCTTTGGGCTCAACAAAAACGCAGCCGGGGAGGGAGACAGCAACGAGTATTGCTAAAGAGCGAAAAGAGTACGACATTAGGGACCCTGTGGTTTAGACGCTGATAAAACCTATCTTAGCAGGGCAGTGGAGGTCGCATTGTTTCAGTTCTTTTATGGGCGGCGAAGCTGATGGCTGCAGAGCGCTTATTTATCTGACCATACGGCAAGTTCGTTGCCGCTCGGTTCACTAAAATGAAAGCGGCGCCCACCGGGAAAACTGAAGATGGCTTGCAATATTGTTCCCCCCGCTTTTTTTATCTTCTCTTGTGTTTGCTCCAGACTTTCACTGTAAAACACCAGCAAGGCGCTACCTTGCTCAGAATTTGCATTTTTTTCGGCCTTATAAAAGCCTCCTTTCAGGCCTGCATTATGGAAGGCTGTATATTCCGGGCCAAAGTCTTCGAATTGCCATGCAAAAACCTCGCTGAAGAAAGCTTTTGTCGATTCCAGATCTGCTGCGGCAAATTCTACGTAATTTAACCTTTCATGTTGATTCATAGTCATGGCCTATGCTGATGTTTACTGTGGCTTGAGGGCTTGCAATGGTATTATCCATTGTTTGTGTAAATACCCCATCAAAGGATCGATAGATGTTAAGAAAATTAAAGTTTGTGCTCGTTTTGTTCGTATTTAGCCTTGTTTTACCGGCTTGCGATACAGGTGGGACAAAGGTGGATGCCCAGGCTCCCGCCAATGTGATAAAGAGCCCTAAAGATACTCGAGAGTACCACTCATTTTCCTTGGATAACCGTATGCAAGTGATGCTGGTAAAGGATAACAGCAGTGAAATTGCTGCGGTTTCCCTGGCCCTGGCGGTAGGCAGCTTTCAAAACCCTCCCCAGCAGCAGGGTTTGGCACACTATCTGGAACATATGTTGTTTCTGGGAACAGAGAAATACCCTGAGCCCAACAGCCTGCAGAAATTCATTGATCATAACTCAGGTCGCTGGAACGCCTACACCGCGCCGGATCATACCAACTACTTTTTTTCGTTGCCCAGCGAAAAGCTGGATCAGGCACTGGATATGTTCAGCGACTATTTCAAGGCACCGCGCTTTGATCTTGAGTACAGTGACAAGGAGCGCAATGCGGTTAACTCTGAATGGTCCATGGGGCGCAGCCAGGATGGGCGTATTATCAATTACCTGAACGGTATTACCGGTAACCCCGCTCATCCGGCCAGTCAGCTGGCGGTGGGCAACCTGGAAACACTTGTCGATAAAGACGGTTCGGTACTCAACGAGGAATTGGTGGCGTTTTTTGAGCGTTATTATTCCGCCAATATCATGAAGCTGGTAATGGTCAGTAACCAGAGTCTGGAGCAGCAGGAAGCGCTGGTGAGAAAGCACTTTGCAGGAGTTGAAGACAAAGGAATAGAGCGCCCTGCTGTGAAGGTTCCGGGGGTGACAGCTGCAGAGATGGGCAAAAAAATACATTACGCCTCGGTAATGGATTTGAAGATGCTGATGTTACGCTTTCCCATGCCAAACAACCATGATGCCTGGCGATCCAAGCCCAACGAGTACCTGATTAATTTAATCGCCTCGGAAGAACCCGGAACCGTTGCGCAGCAATTACGCGAAAGAAATTTGGTCAAGGCACTTTACGCGCGAGTTGACCCCCAGGAGAAGGGCTACGATGGCAGTTTTGATATTTACGCCGACCTCACCGATGAAGGCCTGCAAAAGCGCGATGAAATTATCGCTGCCGTTTTCTCCTACTTGAAGCTTATTACTGAACAGGGTGTAGATAAAAAATATTTCCTGGAACAGAAATCCATTAAAGAGAAAAAGTTCGCCAACCTGGAGATGCAGCAGCCTTTGAACACTGCAATTGGTTTGAGCGGAGCTTTGCTCAACTATGAGCCGCAGTGGGTGATAGCCAATCCCTATGTGTATGAAACTTTTAATGCAAGCGCGATCAACACTGTGCTGGAGATATTTCAGCCAGAGCGGGCCCGCATCTGGTACATCAGCCAGCAGGAGCCTGCGGCAAATGCCATCCCTTTCCATGAAGGCAAATACAGTATTAGCGACATAACCAAAGCCGATGTGGCTCGTTGGCGCGCTCTTGCCAGCACGCTGGCCTTTACTCTGCCAGCGGAAAATGACCTGTTCAGTTCAGAGTCCGTTGCCGTTGTACCAGCCACGATTTTCAAGCCGAAGCTAATAAACCAAGAACCCGGTATGGAAGTATGGCTAACACACAGTAAAAACTTTCAGGATCAGAAGGGCCGTATAGATGTGCTGCTGAACTCCGATGTGGGCGCAAGCAGCCTGGAAAACCACATGTTGGCGCAGCTGTTTGTTCGGGTGCTTGAGTCGCAGCAGTTGTCTTTGATGGATCGGGCTCACCAGGCGGGAATTGGGCTGAAATTCAAGTACAACGGTAATGATTTCGCTATCGTGCTTGATAAGTTTAACAGCAAGCATCAATTATTGATGCAACGGGTAATGGAGCCCCTTAAGTATTGGCAAGTGACACCAGCCGAGTTTGCCAAAGCGAAAGACTCCCTGCAGCAGGAACTGCTAAATCGAGAAAAAGCCGCTCCCTTCAGGCAGATGTTCGGCCTGCTGGATAAGCAGTTGCTTGAGCAAAGTTGGACCAGAGAGCAGGAAAAAGCGGTTGTTGGCGCATTAAAGCTGGAGCAGTTAACAGCGTTCAAAGAACGGCTGTTCGCCAGAAACAGCTTGCGTGTGTTTGCTTACGGCAATTACGACGAACGGAAAGTTATGGCGATTGTGTCCGAGGTGCTTAAGGTCCTACCTTCAAACCGAAGCAAGCTGGCGGAGCGCTTCGAAAGGCCCCATGTGCGCCCTGGCGGGGGTAAAAGTATTCAGCATGATGAAGCCATTACCGGGCATACCGATAACGCACTGGTGGAGTATTTCGTTCTGCCAGAACAGAGTTTTGAGGCAAGGGCGCGGATGATGACGCTCAATGCCCTGGTTAAAAACAGCTTCTTTACTCAGCTGCGTACCAATGAGCAATTGGGTTACGTGGTGGGAACCTCCCCCAAGATGGTAGATCAATACCCTGGTCTGATGTTTTTTGTGCAGAGTAATACTGCTCAGCTGCCTGCAATTAAGAAGCGCATTGACCGCTTCAGGAAGGAGTTTTCCGATGAGCTGCAGCAGACCGGGGAAGATGTAGTGGAGCAAATTAAGCAGTCACAGTTGGATTTACTCAACAAAGAGCCCAGTGATTTCCGGGAGGAAATGAGTCATTTGCTGGCTGATTTTTATCAGGGTAACCTGGAATTCAACTCTCGGGGCCAACTTATTGATGCTTTTGAAGCAGTGGCGTTAGATAAGCTGTTTGATACCTATACCGCACTCATTCTCAATAACAGTGGGACTGAGGTACTGGTTCAGGTTAAAGGCAGTAACTTTAGCGATACCGCGTTTGCGAATTAAGTCAAAAATAAAGAGGGCTCTTTTGACGAGTTCTCTTGAAAACGGGACTATGGTCTACGGGGGAGAGTTCGCTAAAACTTCCCTTATAGACCGCTAGTTTTGCAGCATTGCTAAAGCAGCCTCCATATCATCACTGAGGTCTTCAGCCTCTGTCGCTTCAATGGATGGGTCCAGGTCGAGCCGATAGAAGGCTTTCACTGTGGTGTAGTCAATATCAGCATAGCGGGCAATGCTTCCCGCCTGGCTTTGCAGCATGGATACTGTCACCAGGTCCGCATAATCAGCTCCCACGGAATCTCTGGCAAAATCGAGGTGGTCTACAGGTACGTTACGCAGTTCGCTGGGGAACTCCCAGGCGTTTAAAATCTTAACGCCCAGGTGAGGGTGTACTTCTTCGATAACCTTATCCAAAGTAATGCTATCGCGCATTAGCATTGGATGGTCTTCTGCATAGGATAAAATCGGCAATATGCCTATTTGATACACAAGGCCAGCCAGGGTGGCTTGGTCTGGTCGCAGTTTTGTCCGGTGTTTACAAAGCACGTGGCACATGCCGGCAATTTCACTGGATCGCGACCACACTTCGCGCATTCTGCGGTCGATCAAATCCGAGGTAGCCTGAAACATTTGTTCCATGGCGAGCCCGGTGGCCAGGTTGCATGTGTATTGCATTCCAAGCCGCGAAAGCGCCATATTCAGGTCTTCAATTTCCCGAGGGGCTCGAAACAGTGGGCTGTTCGCCACTTTAATTATTCGGGCTGTGAGAGAAGCATCGCTGCTTATAACACCTGCCAGCTGTTTGATGCTGGCGTTATCATCATCGGCAACTTCTCGGACTTTTAACGCAATTTCGGGGAGTGTAGGCAGAACTAATTTATCATTGTCGATGGCATAGTTAATATCATCGGATACTTTTTGGGCTAAGGCGCTCATATCTTGTTCTATCCAGGCCGTTAGTTCATAAGAGTGTCTGAGCCTTTGATTCAAGGCAGCTATTTAGGTATAGCATAGGGAAGCGGTAGCCATGAGAGTTTTGCTTCTGTCGCTCGTTCAATTGCAAGGGAATCGTCGCCAAATGCATCATCATTGACGAGTGCCAGGCACTGCCATGTGTCAGGCGTGGTCATCGCGCTATCAATTACCATTCCGACTTTTTTTCCATCGCTATTTAAAATAGCCGCTTCAATTTTGGGAGCCAGGTTTTCAGGCATGTTTATTTCACAAAGGTACAGGTGTTTTTTAAGTGCCGCTTTATAGTGCATACGGGCAATGATTTCCTGGCCGGTATAGCAGCCTTTGTTAAATGAAATACCGTCGATTAATTGATAGTTGAGTTCTTGCGGGATGAGTTTTTCCACCATTTGTGGTGCGTTAAGCTCAGCGAGGCCCTGATTGATGTTGAGCCAGTGCCAGAAGCTGCTCTCCGTTAGTAAAACCTGGCTGAGAAGTTTTTCAGCCAGCGAACCAAGCTGCTGCTCATCAGTAAACCAGATTTCACCGCGCTGTTTGTTCACACGAATAATTGTGGCTTGCCCTTCAATAACGCTAATTTTTCCTGGTTCGGGGAGAGGCAAAAACGTGCCAAGTTTTTTCTTGCCCTGTTCAGTCAGGCAGAGCCCCATCATCGGGGGGCTGTTGAGGCTGATTTCTGCTTTGGAAAATACGATATATTTTTTTAATGCTGCCAGGGCTGAGTCTGCAATACTGTTGTGGACCTTAAGTCCAATTACGTTTTCTGCCAGGGGCGCTGCGATAAAAGTGCTGTGCATCCTTCCCTTGGCATTGCAATGGGCGCCAAGCAGCCATTCTTTTTGCGCCAGGCGCGCGACGTCGCATGTGCACTGCCCCTGCAGGAATTGCTGCGCATCCGGACCAGTAACAATGAGTAACTTATGATCTGTCAGAGGAGTGCCGTAGTCGAGCTGTTCTCTCGCAGCTATGGCCTCTGAATGGGGTTTTACACTGTGTTTGTTAACAATGGCTTGCCAAACGCTCATGTTATGTCTTCCGCTTAAAATGATATAATCCGGGCTTTTTAAGGAGTACCAGAATGCTATTGGATAAGAACCGACTACGCTGGGCGGTGCGAAGAGGAATGCTGGAGTTGGACCTCATTTTAGCTCCCTTCCTCGATAATGTGTACGATCAGCTGCCCACTGATGAGCAACAGATGTTCCAGGACTTGCTTGAATGCGAGGATCAGGACCTGTTCAACTGGCTTCTGGATAAACATGAGCCCCACGCCGACCACCAACGCATGGTTGAAATCATTCTTGCAAATACCGGGCTACAAATTTGCAAGGATGAGCAGTAGCAGCTTACTTGTTCCCCTCAAGCCAGCGGCGCTGTTGGCTCAGCTGGGTATGTCTGCCCATTTGTGCTGTTTTATCTGTGTACTGTTGGCTCCCGCACAGCTTTTAGCAAAACTGATCTCGCTGCTGGTTTTACTGCTTAGTTGTTATCTGCTTTGGCGCCAGTTAAGTGGGCAAAAGCAATACCAGGCCATCAACATCGGTGAAAACGGAATAAGTTTATTCGATCTTGCTGGTAAGTCTCATCCCCTCATTCTAAGGGGCTTGTATATTTCTCGTGTTCTTGTCTTGATTCGATATCAGCGCGATGGACTTCGCCTGCCCGGCGCTCTGCTGCTTTTGCCCCAGAATACCTACACCGAGCAGGATTTTCGCCGGCTGTATATCAGCCTCAAGCAACTATCTCAAGCGCTGCTTGGCTCCTGACTATGCTGAACAACAATATCTTGTGCAGCATAATTCATCGGCACCAGAATGGTATCCTGGGCGATGGAAGAGGTCTTCGGATAGTCCATGGAGTAGTGAAGCCCGCGGCTCTCCTTGCGTTGAACTGCGGAGCGAATAATTAATTCTGCAACTGCGGCGAGGTTGCGTAACTCAATTAAATCGCTACCGACTTTATAGTTGGAGTAGAACTCGTTGATTTCCTTCTGCAACAAGCGAACGCGATGGTTTGCTCTCGCCAGCCGTTTTTCCGTACGCACAATGCCCACGTAGTCCCACATGAAGCGTCGTAACTCGTCCCAGTTGTGTGAAATAACCACATCTTCGTCAGAGTTGGTTACCCGGGATTCGTCCCAGGCCGGTATTTCGGCAATATTGGGAATTTTTTTCAGGGATTTACTGATGCTTTTTGCCGCAGAGTGGGCGTACACCACACATTCCAAAAGGGAGTTGCTGGCCATTCGGTTGGCCCCGTGGAGCCCTGTAAAGGAGGCCTCTCCAATAGCATACAAATTTCGTAAGTCTGTTTCGCCATTCAGGTTAACCATTACGCCACCGCAGGTGTAGTGTGCTGCAGGGACAACCGGTATGCCTTCTTTTCTGATATCGATACCGTATTTGGCACAATTGTGAAGCACCGTTGGGAAGTGAGAGGCGATAAACTCCTCTGATTTGTGGCTAATATCGAGGTACACACAATCGCTTCCGAGGCGTTTCATTTCATGGTCGATGGCCCTGGCGACCACATCGCGAGGTGCAAGCTCGCCGAGCTCATGAAACTTGTCCATGAACCGTTTGCCGTTGGGCAGACGCAGCTTGCCACCTTCTCCTCGCACGGCTTCAGTGATTAAAAAAGATTTGGCGTTGGCATGATAAAGGCAAGTGGGGTGGAACTGGTTAAACTCCATGTTGGCGATTCGGCAGCCCGCTCGCCAGGCCATGGCAATCCCGTCGCCGCTGGCCCCTTCGGGATTTGATGAATAAAGGTAGACTTTACTGGCGCCGCCGCTGGCGAGAGCAACAGCTTTGTCGCTGAAGGCGTCTACACGGTCTTCATTGCAGTTATAGACATAAGCGCCAGTGCAGCGCAGCTTTTTACTGCTTGGGTCAATCTGCTTCACCAGATCTACGGCGATGAAGTAGTCAAACAGGGTGATGTTTTTTTCTTCTGCGACCTTTTCCAAAAGTGTAGTGTGAAGAGCTTTGCCAGTGGCATCGGCGCTGTGGATGATCCTGCGCTGGCTGTGCCCCCCCTCTCTTGTGAGGTGAAAGTCGCCTTTTTTTCCCCGTTTTGTAAAGTCAACGCCAAGGTCAACCAGCCATTGGATAGCTTTTTTGCTGTTCGATACCGTGAATTCGACGGCCTCTTTGTGGCACAATCCCGCGCCTGCGCGCAAAGTATCCGTGACATGGGATTCAATACTGTCTTTGTCGTCAAGTACTGCAGCGATGCCGCCCTGAGCATACCAGGTGGAGCCTTCGTTAAGTTCTTTTTTGCTTAGTACCGCAACGCTGATATTTTTTGGCAAGCTGAGAGCCAGAGAAAGGCCGGCTGCACCACTACCAATGATCAGTACGTCAAATGAGAGGGTTTTTGCTGTGTGCTTTTTACTCATTGTGAAATTGCTTAGTTTGCTAACTCGGGTCACTATACTATTAACGCGGCGAGATTCAATGACGTTTAATAGGTGGTGCAGGGACCTGCCGTCATCAACTGGAAGTTCATGCGAGCTCTTATAATCAAGGTTTTCCGTGTAAAAACACCGATTTTAAGGGCAGTGACCAAAGAGACTAGGGCGATCTATTTAGTCGTCGGGTTAATAAGGGTGATAGCATTACGGACTATTCGGCCGGTGGCGCATGGAACTTTCTCGCGTTAGTTGAGTCACTATCCACGCTTAAAAATGAGCACACTGTAGATTTGTCAGACTATTAAGAAACAGTCTCCGGCAGAGAGACAAAAGGGGAGAAATTAATGGCGGTAGCGCCAGCGTCACAAACCGATGAGCAGCTTGTTGCCAAGGTTCAGAAAGGGGATAAGCGAGCTTTCGACTTACTGGTCTTGAAATACCAGCATAAAATCCTGGCGATTATCAGCCGCTATGTCAAAGATCAGGCCGAAGTTCAGGATGTTGCTCAGGAAACCTTTATTAAAGCGTACAGAGCACTAGCCAATTTCCGTGGTGATAGTGCGTTTTATACCTGGATCTACCGCATTGCGATAAACACTGCAAAAAATTACCTTGTTTCCCGAGGTCGCAGGCCACCTTCTTCCGATGTTGAAGTGGAGGATGCCGAGTACTACAGTGGCGGGGAGCAGCTCAAAGATCTCGGATCCCCTGAGCGGCAAATAATGCGAGATCAATTGGAAGAAGTTGTGCACAGGGCGATTAGGGAGTTACCCGAGGACCTTCGAACTGCGGTGACTTTGAGAGAGATGGAAGGGCTTAGTTATGAAGAAATTGCAGAGGTGATGGGCTGCCCCGTAGGGACTGTCCGTTCCAGAATCTTCAGAGCGAGAGAGGCAATCGATAAGCAAATGGCCCCTCTCCTATAATCCATGCTCAAGGGCAAGTGTGTTGGGTGAAATAAAAGTGAGCAAAATTGGGAATTATTTGTAAAATAGTCAGAATTATGTGAACAAACCGGCACTTGTGTTGTCCTAAATGTGTGAATGAGTGTTGGCGAAAATTTGTACAGGTTTTGAAAAGCCAAGGGCAAAGTTTTTGGCCTTTAATAAAAATATTAAAATCCAGCTTGTGCTGGTGACTCCGGGCGATAGTGAATATGGTATCTCGTTTAGAAGACGACAAGCTAAATCAACAAACTTCGGCAGTAACAGAATCGATCTCGGCGCTGCTGGATGACCAGGCCGATGACCTTGATTTACGGCGTGTGTTGAAGGGTATTGAGGCTGATGAATCAGTCAGGAGCACTTGGCAGCGTTATCACATGATGAGTTCTTTGATCAAAAAAGAACCTGCATCCGCTATTTCCATTGATATTTCTGAGCAAATCAGTGCAAAAATTGCTGAGGAAGCCCCTTTATCTCTTAAACAAGGTGACAGATCACGCTGGCTAAACCCCATCGCGAAAACAGGCATAGCTGCCACGGTTGCCGTTGGTTTTCTGCTTGGTGTTCATCAGTTCTCCAATGTTTCCGAGCCCCTTAGCAGCGCTGAACTGGCTGAAAATGAGACTTTCGTTGCCCCGGATCTGAACTCTGCGGTAGTTCCTGTAGGGTTTGAGTCTCCCTCTCTGACTGCTCGTACGGTAAGCACCGGTCAGAACCAGCCTCTGGCTTCCGGACAGAGGGCTGCTATAACCGCCCTTCCTGAGAGTTCTCCGGCCATTGCTGATGCCGAGCTGCAGGCACATTTTGATCGCTTGATGATGATCCATGCACAGCAAGTGTCAGATAACAGTGATTTAGGCGTGGTCTCTTTCGCACGCTTGACGGATCTCAGCACGGCTAAGCAGCCAGCACCGCAGGATTCTTCAGTCAAAGCTGCGGGCGATGTCAAAGAATTAGACCCTGAAAAGGCTGTCCCTTCAGCAAAATAAGGTCTCAGGATGTAAAATACTCTTTCGGAATCAGCCGGCGCCAGCCGGCTGATTTGTTTCAACATGGGTGAACATCGTGAAAATCAATAATCCTATTCAAGTGTCTCTTATCGGGGTGCTGCTTATACTAAGCTTGAGCGCTCTCTCTGAGGCAGCAGTGGAAACAGAGCCCTCTGCCGACCGTATACTCTCGCGCCTGACAAACGCCATGCGAACGGCAAATTACCGGGGTATATTTACCTTTGAACACGGTGGCAGCCTGGAAACTATGGAAGTGTCTCATTTGGTGATTAATGGCGTCGAACATGAACGCTACATGCTTCTTAACGGGCCGGAACAAAGTCTGGTTCGCAGCGGTCGCGCATCGGACTGCGAATCGCTGGCCGGGCGCATGTTAAGAGGCGCTACGCTGTCAACGAGTAATGGCAGAGCACTGCACTTTGACGAGTACTACCATGCATACTTCAGAGGTTATGACCGCGTTGCGCGAAGGAATGTCGCTGTCGTGCAGCTTGTTCCCAAGGATAACCTGAGGTATGGCCTGAGTGTGGCGGTGGACGTGGAGTCAGGGGTGTTGTTAAAGGCTATTGTCATGTCCAGCAAGAAAGTGCTTGAGCGCATGCAGTTTGTCGCCTTTGAGTTTGAGCCCCATTTTACCGAGCAGGAGTTGGCGGACTTAACAGCAAACAGTGTAACGGAGCAAGCATGCGCAACATCAACAAACACCACCGCAGACCCGGGTGTCGAGCAAACATTTGATTGGCAGCTCAGCTGGGTACCCCTGGGTTTTACTCTTGCCAGCTCCAGCCACACGGAGAAGGATGGGGAGGTTCATACTTACACCGACGGCCTTACTTCTTTCTCCGTATTTGCCAACGCTAGCCTGGCGCCTGAAAATCCAGGCATCGACCGTATACCCAGAGGTGTTGCCCAGCGTGGGGCGACTCTGGTGTTGATGGATGTGAGCCGCATAGGTGAGCAATTCCTGCATCTCACACTGGTTGGCGAAATACCGGAAAATGCGGCTATCCGTATACTCCGCTCCATTGAAAGAAAGCCGCCAATACCTCAGGAAACATCGGCAGTGATGCAGGCGCCCTAAATGTTGAGTGAAACCGGGCGGGTTATTTCGCTAGAAAACGATGGTGTTTGGGTGGAAACGCTGCAGCAAACGGCATGTTCAAGCTGTAGGGCAAAGCATGGTTGTGGTCAGCGTTTACTTGCATCAGCTGATTCAAGGCTCACTTGCATTAAGGCAATATATCCAGACAAACCACTGCCAAGGCAACCAGAGCTGGGTGATGCTGTAACGATTGGCGTACAGGAGCAGGCCTTGGTAAAAGGTGCCGTTTTCAGTTATGGGCTGCCTTTGAGCTTAATGCTTTTACTAACAGCGGTCGCGTCGCTTGTTACGGATTTGGAAACCCTGATTTTTATCTCTGCATCGGCCGGACTTTTCCTTGGGGGCTTGATTGTGCGTAAGCTTGCCCACACATTGTCAGCTGAAAAGTGTTTACAGGCTGTATTGCTGGACGTTAATCAAAATCACTTGCCTGCTCAGCGGAACTTAAGGGGTAAAGCGACATTCTAAACTGGTGTCTGCTTAATCCTGTGAGGAGTTTTGCAGTACAGCGTTTCTCAGTAACAGAAAACCAATTTAGTTAGATTTGGAGAAAGTGAATGTTTGCACGTGTATTCATTTTACTTGTCGTCGCTTTGCCATCCATCAGCATAGCGGCTAAGTATAACCTGCCGAACTTTACGCCACTTATCGAGGAGGCGTCTCCAGCGGTAGTTAAAATAAACACCGTGACCAAGGTTGCCAATAGAAGTTTTCAACTTCCTCAAGGTCAGCAAATTCCCGATATTTTTCGCCACCTTTTCGAGCCAAGGCAAATGCCAGAGAGAAATATGCATTCGATGGGCTCCGGTTTTTTTATTTCCAATGATGGCTATCTGCTGACGAATTACCATGTTATCGAAAATGCCGATCAGATTATGGTGCGAATGGTTGATCGTCGAGAGTTTAAGGCCATTGTAATTGGCTCCGATCAGCGCTCTGACCTTGCGCTGCTAAAGGTTGACGAGGAGAACCTTCCCTACCTTGAGCTGGATCAGTCTGAGAATCTGGCTATAGGTGAGTGGGTGGTTGCCATCGGTTCGCCCTTCGGCCTCGATTTTTCTGCCAGTGCCGGCATTGTCAGTGCCATCGGGCGCAGTATTCCAACGGAAAAAAATGAAAATTACGTACCGTTTATCCAAACAGATGTCGCGATAAACCCGGGTAACTCCGGGGGGCCACTGTTCAATCTCGACGGTAAGGTTGTCGGTGTTAATTCGCAGATTTACACACGCTCCGGCGGCTCCATTGGCTTGTCTTTTGCCATACCTTCTTCCGTTGCTATAAATGTGGTGTCGCAACTTAAAGAAAAAGGGCATGTCGATCGCGGCTGGCTGGGTGTGGTTATCCAGGAAGTCGACAAGGATTTGGCGGATTCCTTCGGTTTGAAAAAGCCTCAAGGAGCACTGGTGGCAGACATGCAGGCTGGCGGGCCGGCGCAGAAGTCCGGCCTCCAGGTAGGTGACATCATTCTGAAATTTGGCCGGGAGGAAATTCTGACCTCTGGAGATCTGCCGCACGTGGTGGGAGCAACCACGCCTGACAGCAAAGTTCCTGTTGTAGTGATGCGCAATGGGAAAAGAAAAACCGTCAATGTCACTATTGGGCGTTTGGCCGGTGGAGAGAGCAGCAGTAGCTCGCTAAGCAGCTCTGAAACCTCAAAAGGCACTGACAAACTGGGCTTGATGGTTGAAGACCTTGAGCCGGCCCTGAAGGAGCAATGGCGCATCGCTGGAGGGGTACTGGTTTCTCAGGTAGATGCCCAAGGGCCTGCGGCGGAATCCGGGATTGCCCCAGGGGACGTGGTAGTGCAGCTTGGCTTCGAGCAAATCGAATCTGTTCGCGAATATCGGCAGGTGCTCAAGAAGCTCCCCAAAGACAGCTTAGTGCCGATTCGCTTTTATCGGGATGGCAGGCCGACCTTCCGTACCATCCGCCTGCAATAAACTCGCTGTTTCCAGGCGCTCCAATTGCGAGCGCCTTCATTCGCCTGATGGGGGTAAATACTGTAGACTTGCGCCTCAAAAATTGGCCCCAGGGCCGAATTCATATCAATATTTTGAGTATCAAGTAGTAGTGACAGATCTCAGTCATATCCGAAATTTTTCCATTATTGCCCACATTGACCATGGGAAATCCACGCTTGCTGATCGTTTCATCCAGCACTGCGGGGGGCTTTCTCAAAGAGAAATGGCCGAGCAGGTGCTCGACTCCATGGATCTGGAGCGCGAGAGGGGCATCACCATCAAGGCACAAAGTGTCACACTCGACTATAAATCGCGTGATGGCAAAACCTACCAGTTGAACTTCATTGACACTCCCGGGCACGTGGATTTCTCTTACGAAGTATCCCGCTCGCTGGCTGCTTGTGAGGGGGCTCTGCTGGTGGTTGACGCCGCCCAGGGGGTAGAGGCTCAATCCGTGGCGAATTGCTACACGGCGATTGAGCAGGGGCTGGAAGTGATCCCCGTGCTCAATAAGATGGACCTGCCGCAGGCGGAGCCTGAACGTGTGGCGCAGGAAGTTGAGGATATTATTGGCATTGATGCGACCGACGCAGTCAGGTGCAGTGCCAAATCTGGCCTTGGGATTGAGGATGTTCTGGAGAGCCTGGTGCAAGGTGTGCCCGCGCCGGTGGGCGATTTGGATGCGCCGTTGCAGGCACTCATTATTGACTCTTGGTTTGATAATTATCTGGGAGTCGTTTCCCTGGTTCGGGTTAAGCAAGGGACGTTGAAAGCTAAAGAAAAAATCGTGGCCAAATCGATTGGTAAAGCGCATGTAGTCGACGTCGTTGGCGTGTTTACCCCCAAGCGGCAGGACACGGGCATCCTCAGAGCGGGAGAGGTGGGTTTCGTGGTTGCCGGAATCAAGGAGATTCTGGGCGCCCCTGTGGGCGACACACTCACCCATGCCAAAACCGTGGATGTTGGCTCATTACCGGGGTTCCAGAAGGTTAAACCCCAGGTATATGCAGGGCTGTTTCCTGTCAGCTCCGACGACTATGAGGCATTTCGAGATGCGCTGGCGAAGCTGACACTCAATGATGCGTCCCTGTTTTATGAGCCGGAAAGCTCCGATGCCCTGGGTTTCGGCTTCCGTTGTGGTTTCCTTGGTATGCTGCACATGGAAATCATCCAGGAGCGGCTGGAACGCGAATATGACCTGGACCTCATCACCACTGCGCCGACGGTTGTTTACGAAGTCGTCACCTCGGATAAGGAAACTATCTTTGTGGATAACCCCTCTAAGCTGCCGGATGTCGGTTTTATTGAGGAGATGCGCGAGCCGATCTGTGAAGCCAATATCCTGGTACCTTCCGACTATCTGGGGTCCGTGATTACCCTTTGCGTCGAGAAGAGGGGGGTGCAGAAAAACCTGCAATATGTCGGTGGGCAGGTAGCCGTTAGTTACGAGCTGCCAATGAACGAAGTTGTAATGGACTTTTTTGATCGCCTGAAATCTGTCAGTAGGGGGTTTGCGAGCCTGGATTACAACTTTGTGCGCTTTGAAGCTGCCAAACTGGTGCGGCTGGATGTGTTAATAAACTCCGAAAAAGTAGACGCACTGGCTTTAATCGTGCATCGGGACAACGCGCAATACAAGGGGAGAGCGCTGGCTGACAAGATGAAGGAATTAATTCCCCGGCAGATGTTCGATGTGGCCATTCAGGCGGCCATTGGCGGACAAATTGTTGCTCGTACAACAGTCAAAGCCCTTCGAAAAAATGTCACTGCCAAATGCTATGGCGGTGATGTGACCCGTAAGA
>CAJIBL010000477.1_pt1 | contig 24598 bp, 25 predicted proteins | sample 9199351 | NCBI WGS metagenome assembly CAJIBL01 (sample SAMEA7708304, study PRJEB35096) | sediment metagenome | biome: marine neritic benthic zone biome [ENVO:01000025]; feature: sediment [ENVO:00002007]; material: shallow marine sediment [ENVO:03000034] sea grass bed [ENVO_01000059] ...
CGAGCATTGTGGCAGAGATGAATCCATTATTTGCCACTGCGACACGCTGCAAGTAGGTCCATGTAAGCTCTAACTGAGCATCCACCGGCAACTGCTCCTGCGTTGCTCTAATAAGCGCCATCCATGGCGCGATGCTGGTGAAGGTCGCAGTAACAAACACCGAATCCATGTTTTCATGCTTTGTGAGACAGCAATGACCCTATCTATATAATTGCGCGCCCTTGAAGTACTGTCATAAATGTGTGAATTTACTGGTATTTCAAGGGCTTTAATGCAGCAATGGCCTTGGGGCAGCTTTCTTTAGAGCGCCGCTTAATCCATAGAGCTTGCTTAAAATCAAACCCGACCTTTCTCAGCCCTGCTAAAACGGTGCGTCACTTTTTAGGCCCGAAAGCAGAATGAAAAACAACACCTTACTTGTCATTATCGGTGCAACCGCATCGGGCAAAACCAAGCTCGCCATAAAACTTGCGCAACAGTATCAGGGGGAAATACTGTCCGCCGACTCCAGGCAGGTTTATCGAGGCCTTGACATCGGCAGTGGCAAAGATTTACATGAATACAAAAACACACCCTATCACTTGATCGATATCGTCGACCCCGGCTACGAATTTAACGTATTTGAATATCAAAAAGCATTTACAGATGCTTTCCATGATGTAACTGACCGCCATAAACTGCCCTTGTTGGTAGGCGGTACAGGTTTATACCTCGATTCAGTTTTGAGCCGCTATCAATTTACAGAAGCGCCAATAAATAACAAGCTACGCTCTGAGCTTGAATGTAAAACAGACGAAGATCTGACTTCGATACTTAAAAACCTAAACCCAGGCTTACACAACACTACCGATTTACTGCACAGAAACAGAATTCTGCGAGCGATAGAAATTGCCCAAGCAACTAAAATACCGCAACAGCCTAGCCTGGAATTACCCCAAATAAACCCATTGATTCTAGGCATTAAATGGGAAAGATCCCCTTTACGTGAGCGTATACGCGAGCGGCTGTTACAACGACTGGATGAAGGCATGATAGAGGAGGTAGAAGCGCTCCATAGTGAAGGCGTAAGCTGGGAAACACTGCACTTCTACGGCCTTGAATACCGGTTCGTGGCAAGCTACCTTAAAGGAGAGCTTAATCGCAACGATATGTTTCAAAAGCTAAATGCCAGCATTTATCAGTTTGCCAAACAGCAGGAAAAATGGTTTCGTCGCTTCGAAAGCAAGGGCATGGAAATACATTGGCTCAATGGAGACAAGCAGCCCTTTAAACAAGCTCAAACACTTATAGATGTTTTTTTACAACGAGCCGGGCAAGAAAAGGGGACTCCCTCATAATGTCAAAACATGAAATACAATCATGCCCCCGTTGCGGCCAGGAATTTGAGTGCAAAATGGGCTCAGTCACTCTTTGTCATTGCAGCGCAGTTAAGGTGAGTAGCGCTCAACGGGAATACATTTCTCAAAGGTGGGATCGGTGTCTATGCCACGCCTGCCTGCTGGAAATCAGCAAGCTCGACGCGGTAAATATTGCTGCTGCAAAGGCGGCTACTGGCTATCCTGTCTGACAAAAGGATAGGTACTACCCTGCGCTTTAACCAGCATGGTCATTGCTGGGTCCTCCCCCGCTATAAACTCAAGCTGGTAGTTAACACCGGGATAATAAAAGGTGGTTTCACTCTCCGCATAAAACTCAAGGGTTTCCTGCCCCTGCTGCGTAAACAGTAAATTTTTACCATCGTACGCAATGGTAATGGTGGGGTACTCCGGCGCTATAGCGTAAGTGCCAATATATTGCTGAACTATTGCCGAATCAAGCCTCAACTTCGGCCGCTTAAAAACATACTGAAGACCATAACTGTAACCCACTGGGGTGGCTCCGGCGTGCCCCAGGCGAGAGAACACTTTGCGTTTTACTTTTAGACCCTTGATTCGCGCTTCTCGCAATTGCTGAGCCATGCTTAATACTTGCTCCTGATTAAAGTCATAGGAACCCACTGCCAGGTAGCTGCGCACCCCGGAAAGCTCTCTTGTGCCGCTCAACTCCGCAATACGATTTGAAAAATATTGCTGCTCAACACCATAAGGGGCCGCTAAAGCGATATAGCCAGTAAATAACTTTGGCTTGGCAAGCATGGCATAGGTGGTAAACAAGCCACCAAATGAACTGCCCATCAAAGTACGGTGATCATTAGTACGGTATACCATCTCTACAAAGGGAATAATTTCCTGCTCCAATGCATCAAGAAAATTTGCGGCACCGCCTGACTCAGGAATATACGGGTTTACCGAATGCAAAAAATCACGCTGGCGTTTTGTATCGTAATTTACGTTATCGCCAGCCCAGGTGATGGCTACCACAATTAACCCGGGAACCATTCCATCGTAACCCAACTTACCATTGATATCTGCAGCGACGGTATAGTCCCACTGACCATCCAGCACATAGGCAACAGAAAAATCCGCATTTGGATTACTGAAATATGCGCCAGGCAAAGCGACACGAAGTTCGTAATTCTCACCGACAATACTCGATTCAACATAGTGAACCCTGGAGCCTGGAATGACATATTCATGACCCTGGAGGTTATCCACATCTGAAATATCGTCAGGGATGGCAGCAAAAGCATTGAAAGATAAGAACAAAGAGAAAGAGATAAAAACAAAAGACAAACGTTTAAGCATGAGACAATCCTTGAACATAGTAATTAAACGTAAAAGTAGCCTTATTTTTGGCTACTGCGGAAGGGTAGGCTTTACTACCGCGACGGTCACTTTATGAATAGCCAGGTGATCATTGAGTAAAGCCAGTGTAAAAACATGTAATGTCAGCGCTTCCCTGCACCGCCTATTAACTTAACAATAACTATTGCCACGTTAATAGAAATACGGGTAACAGGCTTCTCATCGCCAGCCCCCAGGCAATAGTAAACATTCGTTAGTTTAAACTTAGAAAATAACAGGCAAAAAAAACAGCCAACTGGCTGCTCTTTTAAAAGATCTAGACTCTACTTTGCCTTTTTCCTAATTGCCTGTAAGGTCCTCAATTGCGCGGCGGCCTCGGCAAGCTGCGCGGCAGCTTTGGAATAATCAATGCCTTCTCCCTGATGCAGCAACGCTTGCTCTGCTTCTTTTTTGGCGGCCTCAGCGGATGCTTCATCCATATCACCTGCACGCAGGGCAGTATCTGCCAACACGGTTACGTAGTTCGGCTGCACTTCCAGGTAGCCGCCACTAACGTAATAAATATCTTCTTCACCGTTCTGCTTTACCAGGCGAATGGGGCCAGGTTGAAGGTTGGTAAGCAATGGCGCGTGGCCGTAACCAATACCCACATCACCCTCACCACCGGCTGCAACCAGCAACTGCACCAGGCCAGAGAATATTTCCTCTTCGGCGCTGACGATGTCGCAGTGGATTGTCAATGCCATGATTTATTGCCTCTTAAGCTGCTTTTTCTTCAGACATTTTTGCGGCTTTTTCTACCGCCTCTTCAATACCGCCGACCATGTAGAAAGCCTGCTCCGGCAAGTGATCATACTCGCCCGCCAACAGGCCTTTGAAGCCTGCAATGGTATCTTTCAGGTTTACGTACTTGCCCGGAGAACCGGTAAAGACTTCTGCCACATGGAATGGCTGAGACAGGAAGCGCTCAATTTTACGAGCACGCGCTACGGTCATCTTGTCTTCTTCAGAAAGCTCATCCATACCAAGAATGGCAATAATGTCTTTCAGCTCTTTATAGCGCTGCAGCACTGATTGAACACCACGAGCCACTTCATAATGTTCCTGGCCAATTACCAAGGGGTCCAGCTGGCGAGAGCTTGAATCGAGCGGGTCAATCGCTGGGTATATGCCTTTTGCAGCAATGTCACGACTCAGTACCACTGTGGAATCCAGGTGGGCAAAGGTAGTGGCTGGAGAGGGGTCCGTCAAATCGTCCGCAGGTACGTAAACGGCCTGTACCGAGGTAATAGAACCGGTTTTTGTAGACGTAATGCGTTCTTGCAGTACACCCATTTCTTCAGCCAGCGTCGGCTGGTAACCCACTGCCGAAGGCATACGGCCCAGCAGTGCGGATACTTCCGTACCGGCAAGGGTGTAGCGGTAGATGTTGTCGACAAACAACAGCACGTCACGGCCTTCGTCACGGAATTTCTCAGCCATGGTCAAACCGGTAAGAGCAACACGCAGACGGTTACCGGGGGGCTCGTTCATCTGCCCGTAAACCATCGCTACTTTGGAGTCGACGGGCGATTCGATATTAACAACACCAGACTCCTGCATCTCGTGGTAGAAGTCGTTACCCTCACGGGTACGCTCTCCCACACCGGCGAATACGGAAAGACCGGAGTGCTCCAGAGCGATGTTGTTAATCAGCTCCATCATGTTTACGGTTTTACCAACACCGGCACCCCCGAACAGACCAACCTTACCACCCTTGGCGAACGGGCAAACCAGGTCAATAACCTTAACACCGGTTTCCAACAGCTCATTGGCAGAGGAAAGCTCGTCGTAGGCGGGCGCCTTACGGTGAATGGGCATACGCTCCTGCTCACCAATATCACCACGCTCGTCGATCGGGTTTCCGAGAACATCCATGATACGGCCCAGGGTTTCCGGCCCCACCGGCACAGAAACCGGCGCTCCGGTATTGCTCACTTCCAGCCCACGGCTCACGCCTTCGGAACCACCCATGGCGATACAACGGACCACACCGTCACCCAATTGCTGTTGCACTTCCAGGGTAAGGCCTTTGCCTTCAACCAAAAGTGCGTCGTAAACCGCAGGTACAGAATCCCGTGGGAACTCCACGTCGATAACCGCACCGATGATTTGTAGGATACGTCCGCTACTCATTTTCGCTTCCTCGTAAACTTGTATTCTTTAAAAACTAAAATATTTAATTAAACGTCGGTGGCTTAAACTGCTGCCGCGCCGCTCACAATTTCTGACAATTCCTGGGTAATGGCTGCCTGACGCGCCTTGTTGTAGGCCAGCTCCAGATCACCAATCAGTTCGCCTGCATTATCCGTTGCAGACTTCATGGCGATCATTCGCGCCGCCTGTTCACACGCGCCGTTTTCAACCACCGCCTGATAGACCTGCGATTCGATATAACGCACCATCAGGCCATCCAGTAAATCCCGCGCTTCGGGTTCGTAGATATAGTCCCAGGAATGCTTGCGCCCGCTGGTGTCATCGTCCGGTTTCAAGGGTAGCAAGCGACGGATTGTGGGGCTCTGGGTCATTGTGTTTACAAACTCATTGCCTGCCAGGTACAAACGGTCAATCTTGCCTTCGGCAAAGGCATCCAGCATCACTTTAACGCTACCGATAAGGCTGGTAACAGAGGGAACTTCACCGACATCACGAACACTGGCGACGATGTTGCCACCAACACTTTTGAAGAAAGCAGCGCCCTTGGCACCAACCAGACACAGGTCTACTTCAACATCTTTCTCTGCCCAATCTTTACTGTGCTGGACAACCGATTTGAATAGATTGATGTTTAAACCACCACACAGACCACGGTCCGTTGACACCAGCACATAGCCAACGCGCTTTACTTCGCGCTCTTCCAAAAACATGTGCTTGTACTCTGGATTACCCGCCGCAATATGCCCCACCACATTGCGAATGCGCTGTGAGTACGGCTTACCGGTTTCCATTCGTTCCTGGGCGCGCCGCATTTTCGACGCTGCCACCATTTCCATGGCGCTGGTGATTTTCTGAGTGTTTTTGATACTACCGATTTTGGTACGTATCTCTTTTCCGCTCGCCATTATTTATCACCTATTACCAGGTTTGAGTCGCTTTAAAGTCGCCCAGCGCGGCCTTGAGCTTGGACGCAACGTCGTCGCTATAGGCCCCTGTATTCATTTCTTCCATCAATGAAGAATGAGTGCTGTTCATGTAAGACAGCAGCGAATCTTCAAACGAACCTATCTTAGCCACTTCCACGTCTTTCAGATAACCTTCGTTAACGGCATAAACCACCACCGCCATGTCAGCAACCGCCAGCGGCGAATACTGCTTTTGCTTCATCAGCTCTGTTACGCGCTCACCGTGGTCCAGCTGGGCCTTGGTGGCTTCGTCCAGGTCGGAAGCAAACTGGGAGAAAGCCGCCAACTCACGATACTGCGCCAGTGCCGTACGAATACCACCGGAGAGTTTCTTGATAACTTTGGTCTGAGCCGAACCACCCACACGGGATACGGAAATACCGGCGTTCATGGCAGGGCGGATACCGGCGTTGAACAGGTCCGTTTCGAGGAAAATCTGTCCGTCGGTAATCGAAATTACGTTGGTGGGCACGAAAGCAGAAACGTCACCCGCCTGGGTTTCAATAATCGGCAAGGCAGTAAGCGAGCCTGTTTGGCCTTTTATTTCACCATTGGTGACCTTCTCTACATACTCGGCATTCACCCGCGCTGCACGCTCCAGCAAACGAGAGTGCAAATAAAATACGTCACCAGGGTAGGCTTCGCGGCCGGGAGGACGGCGCAGCAACAGGGAAATCTGACGATAAGCCCAGGCTTGCTTGGTGACGTCATCGTAAATAATCAGGCAGTCTTCGCCGCGATCGCGGTAGTACTCGCCCATAGTACAGCCGGCAAACGGCGCAATGAACTGCATGGATGCGGGATCGGATGCAGTAGCGGCAACGACGATGGTGTGTTCCATGGCGCCGTGCTCTTCCAGCTTGCGCACAACGGATGCAACCGATGAAGCCTTCTGACCAATGGCGACATAGATACACTTAATACCGGTGCCTTTCTGGTTGATGATGGCATCAACAGCGACGGCGGTTTTACCCGTTTGGCGGTCGCCAATAATCAGCTCACGCTGACCACGACCGATGGGAACCATGGTATCTACAGCTTTCAAACCAATTTGCACAGGCTGTGAAACAGATTGACGGGCAATTACGCCTGGTGCAATTTTTTCAATCGCGTCGGTCTGTTTGGCTTCAATCGGCCCTTTACCATCGATGGGGTTACCCAGTGAGTCCACCACACGGCCCTGCAACTCGGGGCCAACAGGAACCTCAAGAATACGGCCGGTACACTTACAGGTTTGCCCTTCGGCAACACCCAGGTAATCACCGAGAACAACGGCACCCACAGAGTCGCGCTCAAGGTTGAGAGCAATACCGTAAACGCCGCCTTCGAATTCAATCATCTCACCGTACATCACTTCGGCGAGGCCGTGGATACGAATAATACCGTCGGTTACGGAAACCACGGTACCTTCGTTTTGCGCTTCAGTGGCAACCGCGAGGCTGTCAATACGCGCCTTGATAATTTCACTGATTTCAGATGGATTCAGCTGTTGCATACTGTTTTCCCTACCTTCAGGGTGCAGCGTCTGCTGCCGTTGGATTTTAAGATTCGTTTAAAAAAATTTGTTAGCCGTGCACAATTTCCGCAAGTTTCCTCAGGCGGCCTCGAACAGAGCCGTCGATAACGGTATCTCCCGCTCGAATAATGGCGCCACCAAGCAAACTCTGGTCGACACTGGTCTGCAAGCTCACTTCGCGCTCCAGCATTTTAGCAAGCGCTTTAGCCAGCTTTTTCTCAAGGCTTGAACTGATTTTAAAGGCAGACTGGATATCTACATCCACGGATTTCTCCTGATTCGCCTTGAACAAATCAAACAATTTGCTCACTTCCGGCAGCAGGCTCAGACGGCGGTTTTCCGCCAGAATACTCATAAAGTTCTGCTGGCCCACATCGAGCGTCTTTCCGCAAAGTTCAATAAAGCTCGCAGCTTTCTGCTCTGCGGTCAGGCCGGGTGACAACAACAGCACGCCGACTTTTTCCTGCTTCGAAACAGCTGCGGCCACGTTCAGTGCGTCTGACCAGGCCTGCAGCGCTTTGGCACTGACGGCAAATTCGAAGGCGGCTTTGGCGTATGGGCGTGCTAAGGTGGTTAGTTCAGCCATTATTGCTCCCGCTTAAAGCTCTGCAGCCAGTTTATCGAGCATCGCACTGTGCTTTTTGGCATCGATGGAACTCTCCAGCACCTTCTCAGCCCCCACCAGCGCCAGTGCAGCCACTTTGCCACGCAACTCTTCACGTGCCTGGCTCACTTCGCGCTCGATCTCTGCCTCAGCAGCGGTCTTGATATGCTCAGCTTCTGCCCGTGCCTGCTCTTTGGCTTCTTCAACAATTTGTGACGCACGCTTGTTAGCCTGGTCAATAATGGTTGAGGCCTGCTCTTTTGCGTCGTGAATCTGCTGCTTGGCATTCTTCTGAGCCAGTTCCAGATCTTTATCCGCACGGCTTGCCGCCTCCAGACCATCAGCAATACGCTTTTCCCGTTCAGCCATAATGCCAATGAGTGCTGGCCACACATACTTCATGCAAAACAGCACAAAGACGATAAAAGTAAGTGATTGACCGATGAGAGTCAGGTTGATATTCACACCTACACCTCTATAGTTGGTTTCAGATTTAGCCCCAGGGCTGGGGTAGATGCCGCATATCGGAACGCGCGCACCAACACAGACTGGAGTGGCTCGGTAACTGGCTTACAGAACCGCATGAGCCTTATTTATGCACCCATACCAGGTACAACGGCGAAGATCAGGTACATACCGATACCCACACCAATCATTGGAACCGCATCCAGCAGACCGGCCATCAGGAACATTTTGCCCTGAAGCGCTGGGCCCTGTTCTGGCTGCCGAGCAGAACCTTCGAGCAATTTGCCACCCAAAGTACCGAAACCAATTGCAGTACCAAGAGCGCCCAGACCGATCAAAAGGGCTGCTGCGATATATACCAAAGCTTGTGCTTCCATTGTTTTCTCCTGTTAAAGAAACGTTTTCTAAAGAAAAATTAATATTAACTCCCGCCAACAGACGGAAGCCATTGAATTGTATTTTGGATTAATGGGCCTCATCCACGTCGTGCGCCATGGCCATATAGACCGTGGTCAATACCATGAAGATAAATGCCTGCAGCGTGATAACCAGAATATGAAATACGGCCCAGGCCCACTGCAGTACACCACCGACTATTCCCATCACCATACCAGCACTGAAAAGCAGAGCAATGAGGATAAAAATCATCTCACCCGCATACATGTTGCCAAACAATCGCAAACCAAGGGAAATAGGTTTGGCAATAAGCGCAACGGTTTCAAGTATGGTGTTGATAGGAATGAGGACGATATTAAGATACCAGAGCTTGCGGGGAGCAAAGAAAGGGTGGCAGGTTAGCTCCTTGATAAAGCCCCAAACACCTTTCTCTTTAATGCTGAAGCCTATCATTAACATAAATACGGTAATGGACATGCCCAAAGTGACATTCGGATCGGTCGTTGGCACCACCTTGAAGAAAAGATGACTGTCACCGCTTATTTTCTGAGCCGCAAGGGGCAACCAGTCAACGGGCACCAGGTCCATCAGGTTCATCATAAATACCCAGGTAAAAATGGTCAGCGCCATCGGCGCAATCATGCGGTTTTTATGATGGAAAATATCTGAAACAGTATTGTTGATAAACTCGAATATGAGCTCTACAAAACTCTGCAGGCCTTTGGGTGCATCGCTGCTTGCCTTGGACGCTACGCGCTTGAAAACAAAACCAAGCAACAACGCCAGCGCAATGCCCCAACCAAGCGAGTCCAGGTGCAGGGCATTAAAGCCCATGTCTTTAGCTTCCTGGCCGCTGTGCGCCAGAGTCCAGGTATCGGCTTGGAGAACAGTGTGTGACCCATCGGCATTGTGGCGTTGGTAGCCAGCGGGTAACTTGCCAAAGGTCATATTTTGAAGGTGGTGCTGGATATAACCAGTAACGGTGAGTTCTGAGTTTCCTTCGCTTGCCATAGAGCTGCTACTTAAACTGATAAGTTATTGTGGTCGTGATAAGTGCTTTAACCAGCGGTGCTGCACAAATGCTGCCAGCCACCACTGCAAAACTACCATGCTGCAAAAACCCGCAAATAAAAGGCTGTCGTTCAGTGGCGACACAAATCGGAACACCAATGCAAAACCAACGGCAACCAGTGCGAACTTTCCTGACTCCCCCCATTTAAAGGATTTCGCCACCCAGGGTGCTGCGCGAGCACCGCGGTAACGAAACGCGTACAGGGTAAAGTAAGTATTAGGCAGAATGAAGATCAATGCACCTAATCCAAATGACCAAGCATATACAAGATTCATTATAGCTAGCAGCAAACAGACAACCAGCACCAGCGCTGACTGAATCAACAGGCTTGCAAGAGCCGGAGACTTCATTGCTAGATCCTTACTCCTGTAGCCTTCCCAACCAACAGCTCTGCTGCTTCAAACTCCTGCAAAAAGTCACAACCCAATAGGACTGCAAAAAGCACGTAAGGAGATATTTAAGGTTGAATACAAACCTGGGATTGAAGGCCACGCGAACTACCCGCAGGTAGCTCTCTTTTTTACACCCGTACCCATGGCCGAAAAAAACAGCATAAATGGGCGATGTGGATTATAGGGAGTTGGCGTAGCTTGATCAACCACAACTCAACAGCTGTTTAAGGGAATCTACCCTTGATCAAGCACTATACTGAATAATATTTAGCCAATATGTGAATAAAACGGTATTATTTGTTTGCTCAATAGCTATAGTTATGCGTGTGAGTTGTAACATTTAGTTGTTATACTGCTCAGTTCACACGGCTCAGGGGCCGTATAATAAGAGATAATGATGCGAATCCTTATATTGACAGTTTTGATCTTCTCACTGGTCGCCTGTGGCGGCGGGGAAGGTCCCTCTTAGGCTGAAAATCAGGCCGCAGCAGCATCAATTGAGGAGCAGCAAAGTGAAAAGGTCGCGCTAAGCTCACAAAATGCCCTGGATGTAGCCACAGCTACTTTCGGCGCCCGCTCCTCCATTATGGAAGCTGGTACCAGCACCTTCTCCGTCAACACCAAGGCCCCCGCTGGCTTGAGCAAAACCGTTAACCTGCCAGGGGTAGCCACCAAAACAGTTACATCCGTTGCCCCTGCCAGCGTAGCAGGTTTTGAGCAAACACTTAACTGCCCCGGCTCCGGCTTTGTCTCCATTGTCCCTCAAATGGCCAACCCCGATATTGGCTTTGCTCCGGGAGACTACGTTAGCAGCCAGTTCAATGACTGTGTAGACGCCAACGGCAACAGCCTGCACGGCGAGGTGACGCTGATTTTCTCCCACATCGAAGGCAAGATATTCTCCGGCAGCACGTTCGCCTATACCGCCGATATTGAATTTGAAGACCTGCAAGCTTCCGATAACAACGGGTTCCTGGTAAACATCAACGGTGACATCAGCGTGACACAAACAAGCGGCGAAGAATCCACCACCATTGAAATCACCAGTAGCCGTATCAATATGGGCGGCTCACAAAACCTGACCCTGGAAACCCTTTACTCCACAGACATCGAGTACAAAGGCACCAGCACCTATACCAGCGAGTCCTCCGGCAAGATAACCGACCAGGCACTGGGTGGCGAAGTGGGCTTCAATACTACTAGGCTATTTGAAGGCTTCCTTGGTGAGTATCCTTCCAGCGGCGAGATGGAAATAAGCGGTGCAGCAGGCAGTAAAATTCGCGTCAGCGCTATTAATGCGCAGCAGGTGATCATCGCCACCGATGCCGACGGCGACGGCCTGTTCGAAGACAGCTTTCAACTCCCCTGGGACGCTCTGGCCAGCTCGCTGTAACTATCAGCTTTACCCCACATATTTTCCTCCCCTGAAAAGGCATATATAGTTGTGCCCTTCGTTCGCGCACTCCCTCTCACATCAATAACAGAGAACACACATGAAACTTGAGTCCATAGCTCTCCACGAAGGCTACCAATCAGAGCAAACCACTAAAGCCGCCGCCGTTCCCATTTACCAGACAACCTCCTACACCTTTGACGATACCCAGCACGGCGCTGATTTATTCGATCTGAAGGTACAGGGCAATATTTACACACGCATCATGAACCCGACATCCGCCGTGCTGGAACAGCGCGTGACAGCAATGGAGGGCGGCATTGGCGCGCTGGCGCTGGCCTCCGGCATGGCAGCTATCACCTACGCCATTCAATGCCTGTGTGAAGTGGGTGACAATATTGTCAGCACTAGTCAGCTCTATGGAGGCACTTACAATTTATTCGCTCACACCCTGCCAAAACAGGGCATTGAGGCGAGAATGCTCTCCCATGACGATTTTGATGCGTTTGACAAGGCTATTGACGAAAAAACAAAACTGGTTTTTTGCGAGTCCATCGGTAACCCTGCAGGCAATATTGTCGACCTGCAACGCCTGGCAGAAATCGCCCACAAGCACGGCGTACCCCTGGTTGTAGACAACACCGTTGCAACACCCTTCCTCTGTCGCCCCTTCGAGCTTGGCGCAGATATTGTTGTTCACTCACTGACAAAATATATCGGCGGCCACGGCACTTCCATTGGCGGCATTATTGTCGACTCGGGTAAATTTGACTGGGTGGCCAATAAAGAGCGTTTTGCGGTTTTAAATGAACCCGACCCCTCATACCACGGTGTTGTGTATACCGAGGCCCTGGGTGAAGCCGCCTACATTGGCCGCTGCAGGGTAGTCCCCTTGCGCAACACAGGCGCCGCACTGTCGCCGATGAACGCTTTTCAGATTTTACAAGGCCTGGAAACTCTGGCATTGCGTATGGAGCGCCACTGTGAAAACGCCGAAAAACTTGCGGCGTTTTTACGGGACCATGAGAAAGTTGAATGGGTTAATTACGCGGCTCTGCCAAACAATCCCTACTACAATAACTGCCAGAAAATTACTGGCGGAAAAGCCTCGGGGATTTTAAGTTTTGGTATTCGCGGTGGCATAGCAGCCGGCGGAAAGTTTATTGATGCCTTGCAGATGATTTTACGCCTGGTCAATATTGGCGACGCTAAATCCCTGGCCTGCCACCCGGCGTCCACAACTCACCGACAGTTAAATGAAAATGAACTCGCCGCGGCCGGCGTAAGCCCCGATCTGGTGAGAATATCCGTAGGGATTGAACACATTGACGATATTATTGCAGATGTAAAACAAGCCCTGGAAAAAGCTTAATTAATCTCATAGGTGCCATAAAGTGTGGGGTCTGCGTCATAGGCCCCTATAAACGCGTCAACCACATAGGGATCAAACTTGCTTCCTCGCCCCGCAACAATGGTTTCGGTGGCAGCGATGGGCCCCGGTGCATAGCGGTAAGGCCTGTTAACTGTAATCGCATCGAAGGTATCTGCTACGGCAATAATACGCGCTTCCAGGCAAATTTCGTGGCCCTTAATTCCTTTGGGGTAGCCACTGCCATCAATTCGCTCATGGTGCTGTAAAATCATATCCTTAACCGGCCATGGCAAACTGATTTCCTGAAACATCAATGCGCCCAGTGTGGTATGCGTTTTTAATAAATCATATTCTACGTCGGAAATCTGCCCCGGCTTATTGAGAATTTCCGCAGGCAGCGCAATTTTGCCAATATCGTGCAGCAGGCTGCCAACTTCCAAACCAATAATCACATTCTGCTCCATACCGAGTTGCCGCGCGATGGCCACGGACACCACCGAAACATTCCTCATGTGGTTACTGGTATAAGCATCGCGTAGCTCAAGCGCTTTGGAAACCGCACCAATCAGGTCAAGCAATACATCATGATTGGAATAAGACTCAAACTGCGCGACAGAGCTGCGAGCCTTAACATCAATTTCGCTCGACTTCTCGCACACCAGAGCCCAGGCAGTACTGACAATATAATCGAGTTTGTGCGCATCCTTGCCGGTATATATTTGCTGATATCTCGCCACACCCAACACACCCATGACAACACCAGAATCAGAATAAAGCGGCACAAGTGAATGATGAGAGAACTCATGTATACCGCAGGGGCTCTCCTTGCCTCGAGAGAGTCGCTGGTTGTTAATTACAGATGCCTTAGGCTGCTGAAAACACTGCTTCCAGAACCCCGCCAGCTCCCGGTCTGCGGTGAGAATGAGATTTCGGGAGTGCGCATCCAAACCATGATTTGAACAAAAGCCCTTCTGAAACTGGTCCATTCCCTCATCGTAAAAACACAGGTAACAGAGATCACTGGCGGTTTTAATGCTGACAAAATCGATAAAACTCTGGTACAGGGAGGAGTTATCGTAGAAATTAGTGTCTGAAAGCGCTTCCAGACTGGTGATGTGTGGCGACAACCTGATCATTCGAAAATTCGCATTAGGTTGGTCTTGAATTAAAGGGTATTACAAGCTTTGTCGCTATTTGATAAGTGCGCAAGTTTAGCTATAGAACATATCGTCATAGACTGCTGCACGACAACATCATTTGACGTAAATACAGAAAAACATACACGCATATTTACTATGGTTATTATTTGAATAACTGTAAGCCGCAACCGCACTTTTACTTTCCGCAATTAAAACGCAAACTGCAGACCAGTGGATATCGCGAGACTTCTGGGCAGCTCAGAGCCCTGCAGGCTTAACGTATCCAAGCCGCCTGCTAACTCAATATTCCAGATATTAAACAGGGTGTAACCCAGAGTCATATAAGACAGCTTTGTACCTGCAAGATTCTGAGCCAAGCCCAGCCTTAAGCTGGATGAATACCAGCGCTTGCCGGTGTAACTGGCCGAGACATTCAGCCATTGGTAGGGAAGCAGAAAGGGATCATCCACAGCATTAAAATCAGCACTACCGGCCACATTCCATCGCGCAGATGAGCTCTGCCAGCCAAACTCAACATTGGCCTGAGGGTCTTTAGTATAGGAGCGACTTCGCTCAAGGGCACTCACCATGCTCACCTTGGTAAACCTTGAATAATCCATAACGGGATATTTAAAGGAGGGGCTGTTTACATCGCGCAAACTCAAGCCTGCCGAGAATTGCTGCGATTGCCACAACAGACCGAGGCTTAAGCCAAGATCCTGCTCATACTGGTACTGCGCATTTTTTATAGCGTCGAACAGGGCTTCGGAATCACTCAGGTCACCCAGGCGCGTAGCCACATTGGTAAGCCCGAGCCGAATAAACTTTGGCCGGATACCAAGGCTTAATTGCTGCCCATCGCGCTGCCAAAATACACGGCTGTAGTCTATTGCCAAGGAAGTTTCTTCGATTGCCTTGGTAAGCAACAGGCTGTCATTTTCCAGCTTAAACCGGACCTTACCACTTGCCGGATCTACCCTTAGCAATAAACCGCCGGACAAATCAAACTCTGTTTCCGGGTCTTCCGGCTGCAAGTTCCAGGCATCTCGCAATTGTTGTTCAGCTTGCTGCCCGTTGAAATTAATCTCATCAGCAACACCCGCGGCGCTGGAAGCACGTTCTTTGTCCAAAAACACCCGCACCCGCCCACCTGCAACAGGCTTGTTAAATAAAACTGTAAGGTTCTGATTGATGCTGGCCTTGGCGTAACCTTCTGTAGCGACAACGGCAAGCACTCCGGCAAGCGTGCCCAATTCCTTGCCAACAGCGTCTATAATTTCTTTGTACTCAGGATCGAGAATATCTCCAATCTCAATGCCAATACCTGTGCCGGGTTTATCCCCCCCTGAGCCGCCACTAGAACTTCCACTGGAACTGGAACTACCACCTCCGGAACCATTCAAGGATTTTGCAGCTTTATCAAGAAGCTCGAAAAGATCTTCAACATTTCCATATTCAACACCACCGCCAAGATCGAATCGAAGTTTCATGGCCTCTTTCGAGCTTTCTGAGGCAGCAGGCAAAGCCGGGTTGGCACTACTGAAAAAATAGCTGTTTAAACGAGCACTTGAAGAGCGCTCCTGCTGCGCCAAGGCGCTAACACTGCATAACAACAGCATAAAATGGAGCAACAAGCCAAAGTGGTGGGCACTCAGTTTTTTACACATAATTAATCAGCTAAGGAGAAAGATCGTCACGGGGATAATACTATCAATACCCTCGCATATTTGTTGATAATTTTGTGCCAAATGCTGGTGCAAGCTAACAAGCTTTGATAAATTAACTAAGCTTAATAACAACACGGACCAATGCTTACGAATGAGCAAAAGACAAGCTGCGATGCCCAAACACCCAATGATTGACGTAAGTACCAGTATCAGCCTTTCCACAGATAAGTCAGAACCCAGCAGCAAGCAACTGAACTGCGCCGGTCGGCACTTTATCATCGATTTTTGGGGGGCCCAGAAGCTGGAGGATACCTCAGCAATCGAACAGGCCTTGCGCGAGGCTGCAAGCGCTGCAGGTGCAGTGTTGCTGCATATTCACTTGCACAAGTTCACTCAGGGCGGTGGTGTTACCGGTGTAGCATTGTTGGCTGAATCCCACATTAGTGTTCATACCTGGCCCGAGCTAGATTATGCTGCATTTGACGTTTTTATGTGCGGCGCTTCGAAGCCTGAAAAAGCTGTAAGTTGCCTGAAACGCCATTTCGAACCTGAGAGGTATGAAGTAAAGCAAGTTTTACGTGGCGAAAAACAGCCTTAACGGCGTAGATCCTCAATATACAGCTGATAGAGCTTCGGCTCCATTATTGAGTTAACAGGGGTACTCACCTTGGTCATATCCTTGTCGAATTGCAAAGCCGCCAACATGGCTTGCTCCGTAATTGCGCGCGTAGCAACCTCAATTTTAAAGTTTTGGGGTAAAGCTTTCTCTTTACGCGCCATGTTAAACCCCCATATTCCAAACGATGGCAAGGCCGTGTGATAGCTCAGGGTATCGTCGAATACCTGTGATAGTGTTTCTTCAATACACCAAAATACCCTGCGGGTGAAAAAGGGTGAAGAGCTTTGCGTAACCAATACGCCAGCGGGCGTCATACGCTTGGCAATCATGCTGTAAAACTCGCGGGAATAGAGCTTGTTAATTGCTTCATTGTGCGGGTCGGGCATATCGATAATTACCCGATCATAGCTAATACCGGCTTGATTAATAAAACTGAAAGCATCTTCAGTAAATGCCGTCAGGCGCGGGTCATCCATGCTTTTGTGATTAAGCCGCCTTAACATCGGAAGCTCTCGCCCTATTCTTACCATTTCAGGATCAATATCAACCAAATGCAGCAATTTAACATCCTGGTATTTTAGTACCTCCCTTGCCGCCAGGCCGTCGCCACCGCCGAGGATCAAAACCTTCTCGCGCCTACCTTCTACCGCTAGAAGCGGGTGCACGAGATATTCGTGATAGCGGTATTCATCCCTGGATGAAAACTGAATATGTCCGTCAATGTAGAGCCTTTGCTCCCGGGTATTGCTTGAACGAGTTACCACCAGCTTTTGATACGGCGTCTGCTTGGTATAAATAATCTGATCAAAATACAAATGTTTTTCTGCATAGCGGGTAACGTATGTTCCGAACAACACACAGCATAGCAGCATCGCAAATACAGCAACACACACGCCCATCATTAAACGGAAATTTTTCAGCATGTGGCGAAATACAAACACATTGATAATGGCAACAAAAATATTGATTAAGCCAATTGCAAATGATGACTGAATAAGCCCCAGAGAAGGCAACAACAGCAAGGGGAAAGAGACTGAACCAATCAATGCACCCACATAATCGAGCGACATTACATCAGCGATTGAGTCTTTTATTTTCTTGTTTTTGGCAAGCAAGGTGGTAAGTATGGGTATTTCCATACCTACCAGGGCGCCGATCGAGAGGATCAGGGAGTACATTACCAGCTCATATAAAATCCGCGCAAAGGGGAATGCCATAAACAACAACACACTGCTAATACCGCCTATAAGCGCAATGGCTATCTCCACTGTAATAAAATTACGGACATAGCTCTCGTCAAAATATTTGGATATTAGCGACCCCAGGCCCATGGCAAACATAAAAAAGCCAATTGTGAGGGAAAACTGGTAGACGCTGTTACCGAGAAGATAGCTGGAAATTGTGCCGATAATCAGCTCGTAGACAATGCCGCAAAGGGCAACTATCAGAATGGAAAACAGCAACACACCGGTCTGCTTTCCGGAAAGCTCGTAGCTCTCTTGATCAGAAACGTGGGACATAATATTTTTTTGGGAAATCAGCGACCTGACAACAGATCGCTGAAATTATGGGAATGAGGAATTATTTTCCTTTTGAGTGGCTACCAGAACCGGCACGCGCTTTTGCTGCAGCACGAGCAGTAATTGGCTGCTTGCTGGCCAGAGAGCTGGAGGTGACTCCCGCCATGCGCTGGCGACTCATCATGCTGCCAATCAGATACCCTGCAAGCAGGCCAGTGCCACTGAAGTGATGGTCATTAACTGCTCCGCTGCGGCTGGAGGCAATCACTCTGGAGCGTTCACCGTCTATCTCAACCAGAAACAGCGCATCTTCAGCCTCTTCCATCTCGCCATTCTGATTAGCATCTTCGTAGGCGAGCAAAGAGGCATCATTACGAGGCATCACTCCAATCGGGCCAGTAAACAAGGCTGGAGTAGCAGAGTTGTAACTGGTTTGCAGTGTCTCTGAAAACTCTACAAAGGTGTTATCGGCATCCAGTGACTCCTGATCCTGCCCGTCGAGCGACTCCTGAAAGCTGTAGATAGTATCGACAGTAACATCAAGTACGGCATTAAGATCAATCTCGTCTTCCGTGTAACTTTGCCCTCCGTATTGATTGTAGAGAAAATATCCACCAACAACTAATGCGATGAGTCCGTATTGAATCAGGCTTTTCATATTCAGTTTCCTTCTATAATTTCATCAATTAATTAAAATTAGTTATAGCTTAGAGAGTGTGGGAAAAATGCATTTCGTTAACACCCTGCTCATAGTAGTCGGTGAGATCACCTATATACTTGAACCCTGCTGCTTGAAGAGGATTATGAATTAGAGGCAAATTCGAGGGAAAAGTCAAAAATACTTTGCGACCCCCGTCATTTTTAACGGCTTGCAAGCCGATGTTCAAATCCTCAACGGAAAAACTGCGCTTTCCGAACAGTGGTTTTTTGTCTTCTACTACCCAGGAAAATGTATAAGCCCCGTCAGACTCTGCGATTTCATGCATACCATTAAAGCGGATAACAGGCTTTTCTTCCAATATCTCAAGCTCTTCTCCGCTTGATTGAGAAAGTAATTTGCCGTATATCAATTGATCCTCTCCCTCATCGTAAAAATCTTTATTCGTGAGTTCCAGTTCGAAGCCAAGCCGCTGATACATGTCATGCGCTCGCTGGTAGATTTTGCCCGCTTCCGGGTCTTCGTAGTTGGAAACTTTTACGAAAATCTTGCGAGCTTCCGCTTGCGTCAGGGTCTCCAGCAGTCGTTCTACCATGAGCTTGCCATAGCCTTTGCCGGTGTGCAGCTGGTCAACATATGTCCAGGAAAGCCAGGCAGTGTTATCCGTGGCTGGTACACGCCTGAAGCCCGTTACACCAATAACGCTGTCATCAAGCTCCAAAACGTATTGGTCATCCAGCCCGCTTTGTTCAAAGTCTTCCTCAGCAGCTTGCGCGTCATCATCGTCATATGCGTCAATTATTTTGATGATGCGGTGAATATCACCATTACACATTGGGCGAAGTTCAGGCATGTTCAGGTCCTCTGGGAATTGTTACTCAGTAAAAATTTAACTGCCGCCATCAGCACTCCACAGATCAAACCCGCTAAATGCGCGGCATTTGAATAATTACCAAATAACCCGGTGGCAGAAAGAGGCAGAAAGGCCAGCAAGATAATGGAGAGGGCTTTATCCAGCTGTAATATATTGGTTTTGTATAAAAATGTAATGGTCCAGCAATAACTCAGTAATCCGTAGGTAACACCAGATAATCCACCAAACTCCGCTCCGGAGAAATACCACTGTGCAACGTTACCAGCAATAGCGCATATCAGCAGCACGCCAAGTAATTCGAGACGAGAGTGCTGTTCTATTTTGGCACCAAAATACCACCAGATATAAATATTACTAAACAAATGAAAAACGGTGTAATGGATAAATATGGGAGAAAATAGTCGCCAGGGCATTTGTAATATGTCATGGGCACTGGCAGGCATAAACCAGCCAGAAATTGCAGGCAGGCCCCAAACAGTAAGCGCCAGAAACGGAAAACAGCATACCAGGGCAACCGAACAAACCAAAGGGTGCTTACGCAAAGAGCTTATTTGTGGTATCGGCAGTGAATACTGCATCGCTTCCTTGTAATTTTTCTGATAAATACTGACAAATTGAATTTACTCTCTGTTAGCTGGGTCATCCCATACATCGGTCGCTTTCCTTTGTGCCTGCCAACCGTGGTAAGGGTGATTCAACAGCAGCTCATCGTCCTTAAACAGCCACACCAATGCAGCACCACCCACAAAACCGCCTACGTGAGCCCAAAAAGCAACGCCTCCACCAGTGGAACTCAACGAAGAAAATGCACCCAGCAGCTGCACCACAATCCAGTACCCCAGCATTGCAACAGCTGGCACCCGGAAGGTGGTGAAAATAAAGATTAAAATCACAGCCATATGCACCTTCACCCGGGGGAACAACATAATATATGCCCCCATTACACCGCCAATCGCACCGGACGCCCCTACCATGGGAATAGCGGATGACGGGTCGGCCAATACCTGCGCGGCAGCCGCACAAAGCCCACTTAAAAGGTAAAAAATGAAAAAGCGAACTGAGCCCATAGAATCTTCGACGTTGTCACCAAAAATCCACAGAAACCACATATTACCGAGAATATGCATCCAGCTGCCGTGCATAAACATTGAACTGAAAATACCCGTCCAACCCGCGCCGCCGGCAGGGCAAACACCTTGTGGTCTGATGTTCAGCAGATCGTCTGCGAACAAGTCTGCGGGAATCAAGCCATATTGGCAGACCGAGGCATGAAGCTGCTCACCAAACCCGAAACCCTGCAATAAAAACCATGCAAGTGCATTGGCCGCAATCAGGCAATAAGTGGCGTAGGGTTTGTTAACCTGGGGGTTGTCATCGCGGATGGGAAACATGTCTGGTTACCAAAACGTCTTAAGATTAAGCCTGCTAGTCATTGATTCGCATTGTTTGCGCACACCAAGCATAAACCAATTATCACCAGGGTGCTAAAGGTATCTTGCCAGAAGAATTGAAGGGCAAAACATGCAATTAATTGGCGACCCAAGAAAGTCCCCGCTCGCCCAGGCCAACTGGAGTTCGTTGCAGCCGCAGGAACAGCCTTTAGAGAATATAAACTGAGACGTTCGGCATAAGCAAGCCCATGGGAAACGCAGAGGCGTGTCATTAACCTGACAATCAAATAAGTGATCTTTACTTATTTGATTGTCGCCCTTAAAACACTGGCGCAACTGTGCGAAGTGGCTTGTGTTTGAAGGGCTCGCGTTTGATTCAATTTAAGCTTTTGTTACGCCATGGCAAAGAAGCGTGAATGCGACTGAATGCGGGAAATCCATTGTTCAATGGAAGGATAATCACCAAGCTTAAAACCTGCTTCGTGTGCGTTGTGGGTGTAGGCATATAAGGATATATCAGCATTGCTGAGTGTTCCTGCCACCAGATAGGCACTTTTTTCTAACTGTTGCGCCATCACACGCAAGGCCTTTTTACCTCCTGCCTCCTTTGCATGATATTCGTCAACCCGACTCTCCGGCATTCGCTGAAATTTGCTGATAAAACGCCTTACCGCAATGTAGGGCTCATGGCTGTACTGCTCGAAAAATTGCCATTGTTGCATTCGCGCCAGCTCGAAGGGCTCTTCCGGTAACAGAGTACTACCCAGGGCAAGGTAATTAATTATTGCATTCGACTCGCACAGCACGCGACCATCGTCGAACTCGACAAGCGGGATTCTGCCATTGGGATTTAAGCTAAGAAATTGCGGCGTTTGCGTTTCCCCGTGCATCACATCAATTGGCACAAATTGATATTCAATACCGAGCAGGTGGCAGCACAATTCGATTTTGTAGCAGTTACCCGAACGCTTGTCGCCAAATATTTTCATGCTTAATGCTCATAGCCCAAATGAGCCAAAATACCGTCCAACTCATCCAGGCTGTTGTATTTTAATACCAGCTTGCCTTTACCCTTGGCTGAGTGCTGCACCATTACCGGTACGCCCACTTTTTCCCCAAGGCGCTCTTCCAGCTTTTTAATATCGTGATCATCACTCTCTTGAGGCGAATCGCTTTCTGCTTGCTGTTGCGTTTTCTTGGCGAGGGCTTCTGCCTGCCTTACCGTCATACCCTTGGCAACAATTTGTCGAGCAACACGCTTTTGTGCGCCTTCATCCAGGCTAAGCAGACAGCGGGCATGCCCCATTTCCAGGTCGCCATGCTCCAATAATTTTTTTACTTCGCCGGTGAGGTTTAGCAGGCGCATCAGGTTGGTAATAGCGGTTCGGGATTTACCCACAGCATCCGCCACTTCCTGCTGGGTGAGCTCAAACTCATCCTGGAAGCGCTTGAGCGCCATGGCCTCTTCCACGGGATTGAGGTCTTCACGCTGAATATTTTCGATTAATGCCAGCGCGATTGCCGTTTCGTCCGGCACATCGCGAATAACGGCGGGAATGGTGTCGAGACCCGCTTGCTGAGTTGCTCGCCAGCGACGCTCACCGGCAATGATTTCGTAACGACCCTCTCCAATAGGCCGCACCACTATCGGCTGCATCACGCCCTGAGCCTTGATAGATTCAGCCAGCTCTTCCAATGCTTCCGGGTGCATGTCCCGGCGTGGCTGATATTTGCCCCGCTGCAACAGGTCTACGGGCAGGTCTTTGAGGGTGCCGTCCTTAGTGGTGTCAGGGGAGATGATTTCGGCGGCGACTTCAGTCGCGGCTTTGATCGCCTCAGCCGGTGAGCCGCCAGGCCCTCCGCCCAGCAAGGCATCCAGGCCGCGGCCCAGTCCTTTTCGTTTCGCCATATGTAGTTACCTGATGGAGTGAACAGATTGCCAGCCATTATATCGGCACAGCTGGCAATGTGATAAAGAAGAGAGCAAAAAAGCTATGCGGTTGCAAGCTCGGCGGCGGTTTCGTTTCTGCGCAAAATTTCACCTGCCAGCGCGATATAGGCCAGCGCACCTTTGGATTGCTTGTCGTAAGAAAGCACGGGCATGCCAAAACTCGGCGCTTCTGCCAGGCGCACGTTGCGCGGCACGCAAGTACGATAAACACGGTCGCCAAAATGGCTGTGCAATTGCTGGCTCACATCACCGGTAAGGCTGTTGCGCGGGTCATACATTGTTCGCAGTATGCCCTCAATCCTGAGGCCTGGATTCAGCATGCTCTGAATGGTTGTGATGGTATTTACCAGTGCCGAAAGGCCTTCCAGGGCGTAGTACTCACACTGCATGGGAATTAACACCCCATCGCAAGCAGCAAGGCCATTCACAGTGAGCATATTGAGAGACGGCGGACAATCGATCAAAATGTAATCAAACTGCTGTTTAGCCGCTGCAAGGGATTTTTTAAGACGGTACTCCTTGTTTTCCAAGGGCAGCATTTCCACTTCTGCGGCGGTCAGGTCGCCATTGGCGGGCAATACCGTGTAATGCCCCTCTGGTGAAGGTCGGTACGCGTTTTCGGCCCGTGTTAAGCCCATCAATACATCATATATGGAGAACTCGACCTCGTTTTTATCGACGCCGCTGCCCATGGTGGCATTGCCCTGGGGGTCCAGATCTACCAGCAGCACGCTTTTCTTGGTGGCTGTAAGTGAAGCCGCCAGATTGACACAAGTGGTGGTTTTACCTACCCCCCCCTTCTGGTTTGCAATCGCGTATATAATGCCCACTTTCTAATACTAACCCTTTGATTTAATTAGATATTTTTCTTTTTCAACACCACCAGGCAGCGCTCGCCTTGCAAGCCTGGGACCTGCAGCGTGTGTGAGGCATCGACCATATAGTGTTTTTCCAATTCGCTCAACTCATGATCAGGAAAAACCCCCTTCATGGCAAAAAATTTTCCCTCTTGTTTGATCAGGTGCTGACAATAGGCACACATATCCCTGAGAGAGGCGAATGCACGGCTGATAACACCATCGTAGCGCTGTTGAGGCTGGTAGGCCTCTACCCTGAGGTTTTCAACCTGCACGTTTTCAAGCTTCAGGGACTGCTTTACCTGGAACAAAAAGCGGGTTTTCTTGCCAGCGGAGTCGAGCAGAGTGAAATGCCGGTCGGGCAAGGCGATGGCCAGGGGAATACCTGGCAAGCCCCCGCCCGTGCCCACATCTATGATGCGCTCACCCTCAATGAGGGTAGCCACGCTCAGGCTGTCCAGCAGATGCTTGGTGATCACACCGTGCTCATCGCGTATTGCCGACAGGTTGTAGGCTTTGTTCCACTTGGTAAATAGCTCAAAATACTGCCATAACAGGTCGAGCTGCCGGTCACTTAGAACCAGAGGCACCTGTTGAACGCTGGAGCAAAGGCGCTGATAAAGAGGGTTGGTCACGGTAACCGCCTACAAAAAAAAGCGGATTATACCTGCCAAATATAGAAAATGGCCCACCGAGCGGCGCTGGCGGGCTTTTTGTTTGTAAGCGTTCATTCCACGCCGTTATTCCTAGCTTAATTTTCACACTTTACACTGGAATCTGTTTTTAACCAACGACAGGTATCCATCATGACTCGACCTTATCAACGTAAAACCTCTGAGCAATGGCGCGCACTCGTTAATGATCAGA
>CAJIBL010000393.1_pt1 | contig 24493 bp, 17 predicted proteins | sample 9199351 | NCBI WGS metagenome assembly CAJIBL01 (sample SAMEA7708304, study PRJEB35096) | sediment metagenome | biome: marine neritic benthic zone biome [ENVO:01000025]; feature: sediment [ENVO:00002007]; material: shallow marine sediment [ENVO:03000034] sea grass bed [ENVO_01000059] ...
ATTAGTTTTCAACAAATACTGCGCTTACTACAACTGAATTTATTTGCAACAAGAGACCTCTTGGGCCTTATTGTCGGGGAACCCCCGGGTGACAGCGGGCCCAGCCCTCAGACGCTGCTTAAATTCTCGTGATTTTTATGGGACAGCAATGTTATACATTATTTTGCTTAAATCCGTATTTACGTACTTTGTTATCACTGAGCATTTAAATATTTTTTTCTCAGCATGTCAGAGCTTAAATTCGCAGTTTCAGTAACAAACATCGAAGCCATGCTTTCGAGCTTAATGGCGTAGCTATGATCCCAGGTCAGAAAGTGTTACTGCGTATACCTTAGTAGCAAACCTCGGGTATGCATCCGATAAATCGCTGCTATTAACCCGGCAATTAAATGAATAGCCTATCTATTTAATTGTGCGCCCATTAAACACTGGGGCGTAAATGTGTGAATTTACAGCAGCGCTAGCCGGCATAGCTGCAATGGCTTTCTCAAAGCTTCGCATATTCCGCATAGTTCAATAGGGTTCAATTGCGCAGGGATGTAGGCAGATAAATATTTAATGCGTGCAGATACGCGGCTTCCGCTTTTTTGTGGTTGCCCTGCTGAGTTTGTAGAGGTGCAATAAACAACTGCAACGAAAGCGTGTCGGCGTTCAAACCTGAAGGTTTTAGTCGAATCAGGCTATACTGCACTCTGGTTTGAACTATTGGTAGATCAGAGCCTATATTCGGCTTCCGACTAGCGTTTACATGTGTGGCAAATACCACCAGAGAACAGAGACTGGAATTTTGAAATATAATATTTTACGCGCCAAATTTAGCGCGCTTAGCATTTTCCTGCTTGGAGTAGCACTAAGCAACACTCCGGTCAATGCTTTAACAGCGATGGAGCGTTGCGGCTCTTGCCATGCCGAACAGGTTAAGCAATGGCAGCAGTCACACCACTATCAGGCTAATGCACTCGCTCGAAAAGCGACAGTTCTCGGTAATTTCGATGATCAGACGCTGGATGATAAGGGCCAGATTATTCGTTTCTTTTCCCGAGCTGAAAAGCTGATTATCGCTATGCCCAATGCCGAGGGTAAAGTTCAGGAATACCCGGTCGTGCATTCTTTAGGCTATGTTCCACTGCAGCAGTACACTTTTGAAACCACTCCAGGAAAATACCAGTTTTTCCCTTATGCCTGGGATTCCAGACCGAAAGCCGAAGGAGGGCAGCGCTGGTTTAATCTTTATCCTGATATGCAAGCCTTTGATCAATTTCACTGGACGCAGATGGGCCAGAATTGGAACCAGATGTGTGTGGAGTGTCACGTAACTGATTACAAAAAGAATTTTGAAGCAAGTACTGGTCATTACTCGTCAGGCTACTCTGTTGATCATGTTAGTTGCGATGCCTGTCACGGTAACAGCGAGGCACACTTGCAGTGGGCGGCTGGCGACAAAAACATCGCTAACAAAGGCTACGATATATATATCGGGGCACAAAGCCCCCTGTTTGTTCCGGCTGAAAATGGTGTATTAAAAGCGGTCGGCGAACTAAAACCCAGTGAGCAGATTAACAGCTGTGCCAGCTGTCACTCGCGCCGCTTCGCCTATAAAGACCGAGCCAAACCACATGATTTCTACGACCAGTATTTACCCGCATTGCTTACTGCGGAGCTTTATCACCTGGATGGTCAGATCTGGGATGAAGATTATGTGTGGGGCTCATTTTTACAAAGTGCTAAATATCAAGCGGGCGTAACTTGCAGTAACTGTCACAACCCACATACAGGTAACACTAAACTGAGCGATAACGGCTTGTGTACGCAGTGCCATGGCAATGAGCCCTATAATCAAATGTCGCACCTCGGCCATAAAGCCGGTAGTGAAGGCAGTGCCTGTGTTGATTGCCATATGCCCGCGACGACCTACATGGCGGTTGACGATCGGCGTGATCACAGTTTTCAGATACCTCGGCCAGATCTGAGTATAGAAACTGGTGTGCCGAATGCCTGTAATCGCTGCCATGAAGACAAAAGCCCCGAATGGGCCAAAACACAAATTTCCAAATGGCACCCGGAATCCAGGTTCCTGGGTCAAGCTCATTTTGCCCAGGCTTTTTATGCCGCTGACAGAGCTTTGCCGGGAGCCGATGGCGAGCTGACAAAAATTGCACAGGACATGTCCCGCCCGGCCATTGTGCGTGCAAGCGCATTAGATCGCATGAGCAGCACACCGGGCAACAACGCCATTGTTGCAATTATGCGTGCGGTAAAAGAACAGGATCCGCTCATGCTACAAGCAGCAATAAACGCTGCAGAGCCCTACCGAATTGACGATCGCTGGCGCATGCTCAAGCATTTACTGCAGGATAAACATCTGCCAATCCGGGCCGAGACTGCGCGCAGTGTTGCCGAATTGCTCGTTGAGCCCAGCCCTTTAAGTGCCAATGAAAAAAAACAACTACAGACTGCCTTGCAGGAATATCGCGCTGCGCAGCATTTTCAGGCAGATCGCGGTTTTGCACATACCAACCTTGGTAACCTGAGTTATGCACTCGGTGATATCAATAATGCCGAAAAACACTACCAGGATGCTATTAAAGCCGAGCCTATTTTTATGGCAGCTTACGTTAATCTTGCGGATTTCTACCGCATCAAAAAAGATGAAGCCCAGGCACAAAGTATTCTCAAACAAGCGCTTGCGGTAAACCCTGAATCGAACCCGGTGAACTATGCCATGGGTATGAGTCTGGTTCGCCAGGGGGAGAAACAGCAAGCGCTGGCCTACCTGAACAAAGCTGCCACAGTGGGTGAACCGAGCGTTAATACGATCTATGCCTACGCGCTGTTGTTGCAAGACCGAGGCTTGCGTAAGCAAGCGATTGAGCAGCTACTGGTCGTCTATTCCCATACCCCCGGCAACCCGGATACCAGTTACAGCTTGTCGCAAGCCTATTTTGCAGAAAAGGATTTTGCCAAAGCCTATTTTTATGCGCGTAAACTGGCAGCGTTGGTGCCAGGTAACCCACAGATTAAAGCGATGGTGGAGCAAATGCGCTCCATGCAAAAGGCGCCTTGAGAATCTTCGCCCCCTTTTTTAACTTGGCAATAGATATTGTTAAGTTAATAGGTTGTGTACGGAAGCGCCGCTATTGCCAAGGCAATGTAAGCCGCTGAAATACCAGAAAATTCAAGCATTTACGCCAGTATTTCAAGGGTGCGCAATTAAATGGATAGGGTAATCTATTTAATTGCCGGGTTAATACGCCCCAATCTGCTTAGCTGATACACCACAAGACCTAATGGCGCATAGTGTGCTCTATCCGACACTTTGAGCTTTTACTTGCAGATAGAATGAGGTCAGCTAAAAACCTATTTTGCAGGGCGATAACATGATGATCACCAGTGTAACAATCAGCTTGTTGAAGCGAATTATTTTGCTAACCGCTGCGCTGCTTATATTTGCTTGTGGAGGGGAAGGCAGTAGTAAGCCCTTAGTTCCAGAAGAATCTCCCTCACCTACGCTTTCACCTGACGCATCACCATCGCCTGAGCCAACACTCAGCCCAACGCTTTCACCATTACCGGAACCCACGCCGACAAGCGAACCCACGCCAACACGCGAACCCACGCCAACACGCGAACCCACGCCGACAAGTGAGCCTTCGCCGACAAGCGAGCCTGCGCCGACAAGCGAGCCCACGCCAACAAGCGAACCCTCGCCGACAAGCGAACCCTCGCCAACAAGCGAACCTTCGCCAACAAGCGAACCTTCGCCAACAAGCGAACCTTCGCCAACAAGCGAACCCTCGCCAACACCACAACCAACCCCGGAGCCTATTGGATCGTTGTGGCAGCCATCTACGCAACGAGGTTTGGTGGCTATCGCTGCGAATACAGAGACGTTTCAGGTGTTTTTGAGCTGGCGGTTGTTGCTGACCGACACTGAAAGTACAGCGTTTAATATTTATCGTGCTAAGGGTGCGAACTCACCGGTCAAAATTAATAGTGACCCGATTAGTAGCTCCACAAATTTCGTAGATGCGGAGCCTCCTCAAGACTTGTCGGACGTTCGTTGGTACGTCAGTTCTGTGGTTGGTGCGGCCGAGTCTTCACTCTCTTACCCCGCCCATTTACCCGATGATCCGCAACAAGCTTTTATCACACTGGATAATCCCGGCTCGGGGACGCACGGAAGGAAGTTTGCAACCGGGGACTTCGATGGTGACGGCCGTCTGGATTACTCGATGATAATACCGTCGGTAACGATAGACCCCTATCACTCTATGTGGCGACCGTCTGGGGATAGCCGCTATCGTATATCGGTCATCAACCAGCAAGGCGACTTTCTGTTTGAGTACAACATGGGTGAAGCTATTGAGGTTGGTATTTGGTACGCCCCGTATCTAGTGCACGATCTGGATAAAGATGGCATCGCGGAGCTGATTGTAAAAGCAGGCGAGCCAGACCCGGAAACAGGAAAACTGAAGCATGATACCGGTCGCGTAATGTACGGGCCCGAATACCTTCGCGTTTTAGATAATAAAGGTGACACCATCACGCAAGCTGCCTGGCCAGACCGCAGTGGTTTTCGTGGGGCCGATTCACCGGATACCGAAGCAAATAAAAGAAAATTTGAAGACTATAACCGTCAATCCCGAAACCAACTCGCGATTGCCCATTTGGATGGCGAAAACCCACATATCATTGTGGTTCGCGGTACCTATGGGAAAATGAAAGTGGCAGCCTATCGTTATGCCAGGCGATCATTGCAGCAAGTGTGGCTTTGGGAAAATGACGACCCCTATGCTTTGCCAGGAGGCTCCGAAAACCCTGATTATCGTGAGTACCACAAATGGTGGGGGCAGGGGGCACACAGTATTCGGGTTGCAGATGTGGATGCTGATGGTAAAGAAGAAATTATAGTAGGCGCCATTGCGCTGGATGACGATGGCGAACCGATGTGGAGCGCAAATCGCGGTCACGTAGACCACGTATATATTGGCGACCTCGACCCTGGTCGTGCAGGCCTGGAGATCTACTATGGCACAGAGCGGGGTCACGGAGCCGCGGGTATGGGAATGCTCGATGCGCGCACCGGAGAGCGCCTTTGGGGTTCGAATTTCAAAACAACTCATATACATAAAGAGGGGCTTTGTGCGGACTTAATATTTTCAGAACCAGGAGAAGAATGCTACAGCGGTGAGGCTGCCGGTGATGCTTTCTTTTTGTGGGGTAGCGGCGGAAGTATGTTGAGCGAACAAGACCATGGCGGCCTTGCCCCCAAAGCTGCCTACTGGGACGCCGACTGGCAAAAAGAGTTATTAGTTCAAAGCCGTGATAAAGACAGCGTGCTACTAGTGGACCTGGTTGACTTACCATCCAGGCACAGCCATAAAAGATTTGCGCTCAATCCTCCCGGTGAGAAAGAGAAAGATCTAAAGTATGTCAAAGTCATTGCCGTTGCCGATATTTTGGGTGATTGGCGTGAAGAAATTATTGCCGTATACCGGGGCGGAATGATCATCATGACAAGCAATATCCCGGCAAGTAGCAGACACCCCTGGCTGATGCAGGACCCTAATTATCGCTCAGGTATGGCGACGAATTCCATGGGTTACTATCAGCAACCGCTGCTGAGTGATAACCTGCAAAGTTTCTATCAGCAGCAAGAATAGTATACAAGCGCCAGTTGCAAAAAATTTTCCACGAAATCGTCTTGCAAGTGACAAACACTCAATCCATGTGTTCATGCTTTGTGGCACAGCAGTGATAGTAAAGTAACTTGTAAGAGCTGCTAACTATTAACCCGGCAATTTAATAGCTTATTGGAGAGTTTTAATCAGCCGGGATTTAAAGGGAATTGGATCGTTTTTTTCCAGGGTGCTTTTGGTTTTTTGCTTGATCTCAGCGAGCGCAGTAATAGTTTGCCTTGTGTCTGGGTAATCGTTCCATTATCGCTGTAGTTCAGCGAAAGTTGCTTTAATTCGCTAAGCACTTCTAATGCGTCTGCTTGAATTATCTTTTCCAAGCTAGGGCTTTTGCTGTATTCAAAAGCAAGCTGATAAAGGGTATTTAGTGCATCGCCATAGCGGGTTTGATCTAGCTGACGGAGAAAAAGCGCTTCTTTGATCTGAGTGTAAGATCGCTTTTGTAAGTATCTGCGCCTTACGATAAAGACTAAAATAGCCAGTAACATAGCGACGGTGGTTAAATTCAATAGCCAGCGGTAGTTGACAAAGGCAGCTTTTTTACGCTCCTGCCTGGCGCCAGCTGGTGGTGCTTCTGCATTTATTTCCAGGCTTTCCAGTTCCCTCGTTCTTAAGGTGGCGCTGGCGGTATCCCACCAATAAAAAGTATACCCCGGCAAGGTATAGTATCCGCTTTCCTCAATGGTATAGATGAAAGTGTCTGTTCTGGTGCCCTTTAGTTCGCCCCGGTTACGGCTGTCGTTAACAACAGGCTGCTCTTTATACAGAGCCACTCCCGGCAGGCTTTCAGCCAGAGGCGGTTGCAGCATCATCGCTGGCGCATCGCTAACACTTTGTTTAATAGTCCGAGTAACGGCGTCACCGGCTTTGTAGTTTTCTTTAAGGCCTTGCCAGTTTTCACTAAGCGAATATTCAGGTGCAGCAAGCCATTGCGGCAGCTGTTTTAACGATTCGTGCTCTGTAATGTTAAGAGACCTTGGCTCCAGGCTAAGCTTTCCATCTACGATGACATTGTTTTCAGCATTAACGGAAATAAAAACCTCTATTGCTGGCAGCGCGAGATTTCCAGTTTGCAAAGGATATACGGTAAAACTCCAGCGCTGTATCGCCCAGGTTTCTCCGTTGATGGATTTGGAAAAATTTGTCGCAAAGCTTGATTCAGAAATTACCACAAGATTGGCCGCGTTGAAGCCTGTAACGCTGGTGCCTCGTGCGAACCAGCGGTGGTAAGCAATATCGACCCATATGTGAACGGGCTCTTTTAGCAAATAGGGCTGTTCACCCTCAATGCCGAATTCAAGTTTCAATTTCCCATCTTGTACCAGTTTTTCCAGTGTCTCACCATGGCAAAACAGAGAGCAGCTGAGAACAATTAGCAGAACGGCAAACCTCATTGTTCACTGCCTTCAGCTTCCCGCTGTTCTAGTTGCATATAAAACTTTACCTGCAGGAAACTGGAAGGGTTCCTTTGTACCTGTCGCATCCACATTTCCGTCAGCGATGGGTTTTGCAGTAACTCGCTAGCGCTGAGCTGTTCGGTTTCCTGTGTTTCAAAAAAATCCCGCTCACTGCCCTCGGATGATTCCGGGCCCTGCTGTTGTGACGATGTGCTGTCAGCTTGCTCTGCTAATTGACTTTCCGAGAGTTGGGTGTTGGCATCGATAAGTGCCTGGACTATATCAATATTTGTTTGCACACTAAGCTGTTCGGGGTAGCGTTTTAACAATGACTTATATAAACGCACAGCAGGTACATAATTACGCTCATGTGCCAGGGCATTAGCGCGCCCGAGAAGCGCATTGGCATCCTGATATTGTGAAAAATAGATGGCTGCCTGAGCAAAGTCTTCATTGGCGTAATGTGCAATAGCCTTGCGGTAGGGTGTTTGATATGCACTAGCTGCCTGTTTGTAGAAGCCCATATTAAACAGTAATTGGCCATATTGGTTGGGCGTAAGCCAAAGGTGGATAAAGCGGGTGGGGTACACAACAGCCCAGATAACAAATATTAAGCTAACAAGACTGCCTATTTTCCAACGGTTGTTAAACAGATACGCTCTGTATTTTTTGAGATTCGCTACCATTTGAGTGTCCATCCTCGGCGAAACCAAAAAAGATAGAGCATTGCCAACGGCCAAACCAGAGAATAGCCAGCATCAAGCCATGGTCTGCTTTCGTCTTCTGCAGCCAGGAATGCGTTATTAATTCGCCGATAGATCGCCTCCACATCTGTTTTGTCTACGGTTAATGGCTGGTAGTAGCCGCCACCTGCAGTGGCCAAAGACTTCAATGTTTGCTCTTGTAGTGGAACAATATTACTTGCAAAGGTATCGCTGGCGCTCTCGTTGCTGCCTATTCCCCAGATTAATAGCTGATGCTTGCTGTCCTCAAAGAAGTCACTAAAGGGCTGAGCGGAAAGCTCGGTTGCGCCGTCATTGATAAAAAGTACCGTTGCGGGAGATTCAGTTTGCTCGAATATTGCTTGAAGTATAGGTAGAACAGACTCGGGTGCTTTGCCTTCTCTCGGTAGGATACCGACATCGAGTGCATCCACGTAATACGCGAGCACATCACTGTCATTACACAGGGGCAAAACAGTGTGAGCAGAGCCTGAATAGGCCAGTAGCGCGGTATAGGCATCGCCTCTTTTTTCCAGCAGATCCTGAATTTTTTGTTTTGCTCGCTGCAATCGAGAGGGCTGGACATCGCTCTGGCTCATGCTTTCACTTAAATCAATGGCGATAACCAGCGCGGCACTGTCCTCTGAATAGGGCGAAGGGCGGCGTTCCCAGCTGGGCCCTGCGAGGGCTGCAGAGAGCAGTATTCCGATAATGGGGAATATCCAGAGCGGGCTGAAAATGCGCCGCTGACTGCCTTTTACAATCATATGCTTTAGCAAGTGCTCAGGGAAAAAAGCCCGCCACTGACTGCGCAGGTCGGTTTTGCGATATTGAAACCAGACGAGGTAGAAAAAAGGCACTAGCAGTACTAGCCAGTAAGGTCGAATAAAATGAAAATATTGCAGTTGCGCTAATTCAGGCATCTTGCTCTTTCAACCTGCCTAAGCATATATAAAGGGGAAACGCCGTTAAAAACAGCAGCGCAAATACCGCCAGCACATAGTGAAATATGGATTCTCTGGGGCGGAAAGAAAGAGACTCATAAAGCTCTGGTTCCAGCTCGTCAATTATCGTGTAGGTTTGTTGTAGTGCGTTCCTGTCCAGGGCTTCGAAATAACGCCCTTGTGTAATCTGAGCAACGCTTTTGAGGGTGTCCACGTCTATCGCCTCTTCTCCAATGCTCTTCGGATCACCCATGGCGATGGGGTATATGGTTACATTGTTTGCTGCCGCAACACGAGCGGCATCTACCGGCGGTACTTTCGAGCCAGTATCGTTTCCGTCGGTGAGCAACACCAGTACACGATGCTCGGTGTTTGAGCCTTGAAATATACTGATAGTCAAGCCGATCGCGTCCCCCAGCGCCGTACTTTGACCGGCCATGGCAACTTCTGTTTCCTGTAACAAGGCATTAACCGTATTGGCGTCGTCTGTAAACGGTACCTGGAGGTAGGGCGCATCACCAAAAACGATCAGGCCAATGCGATCTCCTTCGCGTGCCTGTATAAATTCACGCAGTACGTCTTTTACGGCGTCTAAACGGTTTTGTGTTGCACCATTGATGTCTTTGAAATCTTCCGCAGCCATCGACCCGGACAGGTCGACAGCGAGCATCAGGTCACGAGCCGATTTCTGCATTTCAACGGGCTCACCCAGCCATTCAGGTTTGGATAGCGCTCCAAGCAGCAGTATCCAGCCCAACAGTAACACCACCGCCTGGAGTTTTTTACGTTTTGCAATACTTGCGCCGGTGCTTGGCTTTTCACCAGTGAGCGTTACCAGTTGCTCAAAGTAGGGCGCCTGTAATGCATCTTTGCTTTCACGGAACGGCGGGAACACTAACGCAATTAACAAGGGTAAGGGTATCAGTGTAAACACCCAGGGGTTGACTATTTCAATCATAGCTGTTCCTGTGGTGTTTAATCCATAAAGCGTATTGCAGCCAATGCTCTTGATTAATGGCATCGTTCAGTTGCTGGAGCGGAGAATAAGCACACAGGGACAAAATGCTCGTATCAATTTTATTGACACCGCTGTTGGCATAGCTTTGCTGTAAAAAACTGTGCCAACGCTTGCCGCTGAGGCTGGCTACCTGCGCTCGCGGGTAGGCGTGCAAAGAAGTCGCTTTTATTAAAGCGGGCAGTTGGCGTAGCGCCTGCTTGTCGCCTGTCTCATAGTGCTTTTGTATTTCTGCCAGCTTTTTGAGTGCAGCTTTGCGATAGCGGTTGCGCCAGTATTTGCGTAACATTTTAATCAACAAGCGGGATAGCCAAATAATTGCAAGCAGTGCCAGTATTTTCCAGCCCAGGGTTTGTGGCAGCATGGAGACACTCTCCGGCAGGGATATTTCTGTAATGCCGCGAATCGAATAATTACCCCAGCCCTGGCCGAACAATTCGCTCGTCATCTCTGGCCTCCCAGTGCCCGGATAAGTTGCGTATGCGTGGGTTCACCGGTGTTGATAGAGATTAAAGGGATATTCGACCGTTTTAATTCACACTCCATATTACCTAAACGTTTGTGCTGCTGTTCCTGAAACGACGTTTGGATTGCGCGCCTGTTGCTGTCGATAGAAATCTGTGCATTGCCATCGCTGATTATCAGCTGCCCAAGCGCGGGTATTTTCTGTTCGCCAGCGTCGACGATATTTACAGCAATTAGGTCGTTGTGCTGGGAGAGCCTTCGTATATTCTGGCTCTCTGCTGCACTCCAACCATTTCCGTCGCTAATCAGTATTACCAGTGAGTCATGGGAAAGCAGGGGCAGTAATTTCTTTAGCGCGATATTTTGTTGCTTGCCATTACCTTGAGTGCCCGCTTTAAGCTCGCCATTAAGCTCTGTAATTTTAGATAACAGGCGCATTACATGGTGTCTGCTACGTTGGGGACGAATTGCGTAAACCTGGGAGTCGTTAAATACGACAGCACCAATCTTGTCACCAAGAGCCGTCACACGCCATGCGACAAGTGCAGCTATTTCTGCGGCGACAACGGATTTCATAGCGACGGCACTACCGAAAAACATGCTTATTCGTTGGTCGAGAAGGATAAAAACTTTGCGCTCCCGCTCTTCCGTGTATACGCGGACATGGGGTTTTTTGGTGCGGTTTGTTACTTTCCAGTCCATGGTGCGGATGTCATCGCCAACACGATAATGCCTTAACTCCTCAAAGTTAAGGCCGCGCCCTCGCAAGCGGGAAGCATGGCGACCATTTAAAGGGCTCTGCACAGGCTGTAGTGATCGGAAGCTGAAACCACGAGCGAGATGCTCGCATTTTATCAACTCCTTGAGCTGCACATGAACGCGATGATCAGCGGAGGTTTGCTTCTTTTGTGAAGGTCGTCCAAATAAGGCCATCAGGCCACCGCCACCTGCTTTAAGATCTCATCGATAAGCTCATCCGGGCCAATGTTGTCGGCAATAGCGTCGTAGCTGAGTATTAAGCGATGACGTAATACACTGTGGGCAACTGAGCGTACATCGTCCGGGTCAACAAAGTCTTTTCCGCTAAGCCAGGCTTTCGCGCGTGCGCAGCGGTCCAGGGAAATGCTGGCCCGAGGACTTGAGCCAACATCAATCCATGTGGAAAGAGGAGAATCTTTATAACGCTCTGGAGCGCGGGTAGCCATGACCAGAGCGACGATATAACGGTCAATGGTTTCTGACACTTGCAGTTTTTGTATTTCTTCTCGCGCCTTGAATATGGCGCTTTGGTCTAGCGTAAGCGGGGTCGGCGAACTGGCTTCCTCGCATCGCATTAAGCGGATAATTTGGGCTTCGGCGTCGTCGTCCGGATAGTCCACATTAATTTTCATAATAAAGCGATCCATCTGGGCTTCAGGCAGGGGATAGGTACCTTCCTGTTCGATGGGGTTTTGCGTGGCAAGCACCATAAACAAGTCGGGTAACTTATAGGTTTTACCTGCAACCGTAACTTGTCTTTCTTCCATGGCTTCCAACAGCGCCGCCTGAACTTTTGCGGGCGCGCGGTTGATTTCGTCGGCCAATACCAGATTATTAAACAGAGGCCCTTGCTGGAAGTTGAGTTGTTGTTTGCCTTCGACCTCGCTATAGACCTCTGTACCGGTAACATCTGAGGGTAATAAGTCGGGTGTAAACTGCACTCGGCCCAGGCTGGCTTTAAGGCATTCCCCCAAGGCCTTAATTGAACGGGTTTTAGCTGTACCTGGCAATCCTTCCAGTAATACATTACCGTTGGTGAGCATCGCTATAAGCAGTGTTTCTATTACATGCTGCTGGCCAATTATGGTTTTACCCATTTCATCTATGAGCGATTTAATGCTTGCCTGTGCATCACTGGGCATTATTGTTCCTCATTATTAACTAAAAAGCCGACACTAGGCCGGCCTTTGGTTTTACAAAAGTTGAACTACATTAGTGAGCGGCGCCTTCAGTCATTTTTTCCATTACCTGGTCCAGGCTAAAGCTTGCTGCTTTTTGCCGGGGCGGAAACTCTTTAAAGGTTGAAAGAAAATCACCGACATAGGCTTGCGCAGGCACCAGGAAGAAGGCGCGATCCAGCATCCAGTCGTAATAAGTGTTGGAGGTAACATGCGCTCTCTCGTAGGGGTCCCGGCGTAGATTAAAAATCATAGGTATCCGCAATTCTGTCCACGGCTCCATCCAGGCTCTTAAGGTCTTATACTCTTTTTGCTGCAGGAAGATCAATTTCCAATCTTCATAGCGCAATGCCGTAAGATCGCCATCGTCCGAAAAATAGAAGATTTCTTTTCGCGGGCCTTGCTCAGTTTTTCCAGTAATATGAGGCAGAAAATTGTATCCGTCCAGGTGAACTTTATATTTGCGTCCGATCGAGCGAACCCCACCTTTTTTTAAGCGTGCCTTGATATCACCACCACCGGCTGCAGCCAGATAGGTGGGTAGCCAGTCCATATGGTGCATGATTTCGTTTGATACAGCGCCTGCTTTAATTTTTCCAGGCCATCGCACCATGGAGGGAACGCGCCAGCCACCCTCAAAGTTTGTATTTTTTTCGCCATAGAAAGGTGTAGTGGCAGCATCGGGCCAGGTATTCATGTGCGGGCCATTGTCGGTGGAGTAATGGACTATGGTATTGTCAGCAATGCCCAGTTTGTCCAGAGTTTCCAGTAGCTGGCCAACGTGCCTGTCGTGCTCCACCATACCGTCGGAGTATTCATCCTGGCCGGAAATTCCGCGAAGCTCTTTTTTAACATGTGTACGGAAATGCATTCTCGTACCGTTCCACCAAACGTAAAATGGTTTTTTCTCTTTGTGTGCTTTCTCAATAAACTTGATGGCTGCATCAACAGTTTCGTCGTCTACGGTTTCCATCCTTTTTTTGCTTAGTGGGCCGGTATCTTCAACCTTGCCATCAGCATAACTGTGTATAACGCCGCGCGGGCCGAATTTTTTCCGGAAGTTGGGGTCTTTGGGGTAGTCAATGTTTTCCGGCTCTTCTTCAGCATTCAGGTGATACAGGTTGCCAAAAAACTCATCGAAACCGTGATTGGTTGGCAGGTGCTCATCTCTGTCCCCCAGGTGGTTCTTGCCGAATTGGCCCGTAGAGTAACCATAGGCTTTTAACAGGCCTGCTATGGTCGGGTCCTCTTCGCGCATTCCCAACTCTGCACCGGGCAAGCCCACTTTAGACAAGCCGGTACGAAATACACTTTGCCCTGTAACATACGAAGAGCGCCCCGCAGTACAGCTCTGTTCACCGTAGTAATCGGTAAACATCATGCCTTCTTTGGCGATGCGGTCAATGTTGGGGGTTTTATAGCCCATCACGCCAAAGGTGTAGGCACTGATATTACTTTGACCAATATCATCACCCCAGATAACAAGGATATTAGGCTTGTCTGCTGCAAGTGCAGAGCAGGAAAACAGGGTAAGAATGAAACCAAGGAAATAATGTTTATAATAATTCATAGCAGTTCCTTATTGCTTTAGGAATTGGTAAAGAGAACAGTGTTAGAAAAAGGAAGGAATACACGCCACGTTGAGTGAATCTCTCTGTGCTGGACAACCAGCTTAATGTATCAACAGCGCGTTTTCAATACATCATAAACCTCTTGTATATTTTGAAAATAAATTGCCCAAATAGCAGCAGCAACTAGAACACTGGTGCGTGTTCAGGTACGTGCAGATAGTGGATATGGATCATTCAGCCAGCTTTAAAAAAGCGCTATACGAGCAGAGGGCAATCCTCAGGAAGAACCAGGCGTATGGATTGTGGATGCACTTCAAAACGGAGGTTTTTTTCCGCGATTGGCTCTCCGTCAAGGTTTACGGGCATTAGCTGTTCGGAACGCCACTCAATCCAGGGGGCTTTGTGCCGTACAATAAAGTCGCCGCTATCCGTTTCCTCGACCAGCTCGCGAATTACCTGACTAAGATTTTCCGCCTTGAATTCCTTAATGCCCACAATATCCAGCAGGCCATCGTTTATTTTTGCATAGGGCGCCAGCACCTGACCTCCGCCCGCCTGAGGGCCATTACAAACGGCCCCTACCACCAAGGTACTTTTTCCCTCATTTTCCGGCAGCCGGACAGTTCCGGCATAAGGGGAGAAATTGAGTGCCTGTACCATGCCTGCTAGTGTATACGCACCACCGCCAAGAAAGTTTTTTAATGCAACAGGGGTGTTAACGGTGACTTGCGCGCCAAAACCAGCACTTGCGATGTTAAAAAAAAAGCGCGTGTTGGCTTGTACGGTATCGATCTGCACACTGATGCCCGTTTGAGCGAGTTTTAGTGCCTCTGAGTGTTCCAGAGGGATAGTGCAGGCGCTTGCAAAGTCGTTGGCCGTGCCCAAGGGTAACAATGCTAATTCCGGGCGCTGATCTTCGGCATGTGCCATTAAAGCATCCACCACTTCGTTTACCGTTCCGTCTCCGCCGCCTGCGACAATACGGGTACAGCCTTCGCTTATCGCTTCACTCACCAGTCGGCGAACATCGCCCGCTTCCCAGGTAGCTCGAACTTCGAGTTTAGAACGTTCCCTCGCCGCGAAAATTGCTTCGCGCACCGGTATCAGGCTGGCTTTTTTACCATTCAAAATGATGCGAATTTTCATAGCGCTCCTAAAACGTGTTTTGTTAACTGGCAAGCATAGTATGTTTAGTCTTGTTTTTTTAGTGACAGCTGCGTATTAAGCCAACAGCAGTGCTTTTTGTTGTAAGTAGCGTTGTCTACTTATAAACGAGACTCGGTTTCTTCAGGGAATAATTTTTTCAATAGTTCTTCGTTTAGGGTGTAGCCATCACCGTTTTTCTCAAATAACTGTTGTTTGTTGTCGCCAATACGCTTGTCAGTCGGTTCACGAAATGCGAGCGGTACATAACGATAATGGCCAACAATTTTGTAATTAAAAAGAATAGGGTCCAGTTGCGGCCCTTTGCCAATATTGTGAACAATCAATGGTGTGCCATCGGAGGGCGAGTCGAGGTCGGTAATTATGCCGATGTGCGGCGCGTTGCGGCGCATTCGCCATGTCACAATATCACCGGCTTTGTAGTCTTTCGCGCGTTTGCTTATGGGCAGCACCTCGCCAAAGCGAGAGAAAAATACTTCAAGGTTGGGTACCCGGCGGTGATCAATATTGGGGTCCGGCTTGCTCAGGCCCCATATCCGTCTGGAGGGGTAGAGTTCAAAATTGCTCGTCATATCCTCATGTAACAGCTGCTGAAGGTCCACCCCTAAGGCGCGATAGGTGCGTACCACCACATCTGAGCACACACCTATGTTTTCAGGAACATCACCATTGGGGTAGGGTATGTAGAAATAGCTGTCGTCGTAGCGGATCTTTACCGTAGTGCGCTCGATGGCTGCGGTAACGAACTGGCTGGCAAAAGACTCTGCTTCACTGAAAGCGGCCGTACCTAGAAGTGTTGGCCCTATAAGCAGCCAGAGTATTTTTAAATACATGTTGTTTTGCTTGATATATGTACAGTTTTTTGGGTGCTGCCTTGAATGGACAGCATATTGTTGCCTGTGGATGATAGTCAACAACAGGCGAACAGGCTGCCAAACAGTTCATGTTGGCTTTACGGGAGGCCTTAACTTGATAGAATCGCAAGGCCTGTTGCCCGGTAGAGTGAAGAAGCGATGAAAAGCCCCCAACAACGCCTTGTTTGTGACTTGTTCCAGGGCTGCAGTATCACATCAACGGAGCAGATCCAGTCGCTGTGGAGTGGCTACGGTGAGTTGCTGAGAATTCACCTTAAAGGCGCGCCATACACATCGGTGATTTTGAAGCACATCAAACTACCACAAAGGTCTGAGCATCCGCGCGGCTGGAACAGTTCGCTTTCTCACCAACGCAAGCTTAAATCTTACCAGGTCGAATGCTATTGGTATCAGCATTATGCTGAGCGTTGTACTGCCTTCTGCCCGGTACCACGCTGTCTTGCTTTGCATCAGGATAATGATGAAATCTATTTGTTGCTCTCTGACCTGTCTGAAGCGGGCTTTAGCCAGGTAAAAAGCAGTATTTCGCTAAGTGAGGTATGCGAGTGTCTTAGCTGGCTTGCTCACTTTCACGCAATATTTTTACAGCAAGCCAGTGATGGCTTGTGGCAGTGTGGTACCTACTGGCATCTGGATACCCGCCCGGAAGAACTCAACGCGCTGGATGACCTTAAGCTTAAGCAAGCAGCTCCTTTAATAGACCAAGTACTGAAACAATGCCAGTTTCAAACCCTGGTTCATGGCGATGCCAAACTGGCTAACTTCTGTTTTAAACCTGAGCATTCGGTGGAAAGTAAAATAGCAGCGGTAGACTTTCAGTATGTAGGTGCCGGCTGTGGTATGAAAGATGTGGCCTATTTTTTGGGTAGCTGTGTTAGCGACGAACAGTGCAAAGCACAGCATGAGAGCCTGCTAAACCATTATTTTAAGGTTTTATCGAAAGCCGTTGGCAAAAATCACCCACACATCAACACCGAGAGTCTAGTGGAGGAGTGGCGAGAAATGTTTGATTTTGCCTGGGCGGATTTCCATCGATTCCTCAAAGGCTGGAGCCCGGGGCACTGGAAGCTTAACAGCTACAGCGAGCAGCTCAGTGAAAAGGTCCTTGATCGTTTGTTTGCAAATAAAAAACATTTTTAACCTCATTGCTGTGCCATTAACTATTTCGTCGCCAGGTCGAAACTCTCGATTTAAAAGGGCTTGGAGATTACTAACTTTGGCGCAGACATGAATCCGGTATTTGTTACTGCTACACGCTGCAAGTACGTCCCTGTAAGCTCTACGCCAGCATCCCTCGGCAACTGCTCCTGCGTTGCTCTAATAAGCGCCATCCATGGCGCGATGCTGGCGAAGGTAGCAGTAACAAACACCGAATCCATGTTTTCATGGCTTTGTGGGATAGCAATGATTTAACCTGTGAAAAAATAATGATTCTGAGCGAAAAAGATTTAAATCATCTGTGCGAAACGGCAAAACAGGCGGCTTTAGACGCTGGTAAGTACATTAACAGTGTCGATAGTAAATCCATCAAGGTAGAGCATAAAGACAGCGGCAGCAGCCTGGCCTCACTGCTTGTTACCGATGTAGACCGCTATTGTGACAAATTGATTGGTGACTACCTGGCAGAAAGTTGCGACAGGTATAATTTAGCGATTCTCTCTGAAGAGAGTGCTGAAAATCATGAGCAAAAAGCAAAGAATCGTTTTAACCAGCCTTATTTCTGGTGTGTTGATCCACTGGACGGCACTTTACCCTTTACTCAGGGGCACGCCGGTTATGCAGTGTGCATTGCCCTGGTTTCCCATTCCGGTGTACCAGTAATTGGCGTTGTCTATGACCCGGTAAATAAACATCTTTTTACGGCGATTCAAAACGGTGCTGCGTTTAAAAACCAAACGCTGATTCGCTGCACGCCTGAATTGAACGATAATAAAAACTGCCTCACGGTATTTGCAGATATCAGTTTCAAACAAAGTAATGCCTACGAGACCTTGCAAGGTTCACTTGGTAAAGTTGCTAAAACACTGGGCGCAAGTGATTATGCAGAAGTCTACGGTGCCGGCGGTGCAATGAACGCCTGCTCAATTCTGGAAACACCTTTGAGCTGCTATTTCAAGCAGCCGAAAAAATCCATAGGCGGCGGAAGTTTATGGGACTTCGCAGCCAGTGCCTGCATTGTGAAAGAAGCGGGCGCATGGGTAAGTGATTTTTACGGCGAGCCATTAGACTTGAACCGTAAAGATTCAAGCTATATGAATCATAAAGGCGTGCTGTTTGCCTCGTGCGAGCGAGTTGCAAGGGCTGTGTTAGGGCTCGATACTATTAACCCGGCAATTAAATAGATGATCCTATCTATTTAATTGCACTCCCTTGAAATACTGGCGCAAATGTGTGAATTTGCTGGTATTTCAAGGGCTTACATAGCCCTGCGGGCAATGGCGGCGCTTCCGTGCGCAGCCTATTAACTTAACAATAACTATTGCCAAGTTAATAATCATGCTTATAAGGCTAATAGCTCAATTACCTGAACTTGATAAGCTGCCAGGCCAATAGTAATACCTTCGTTTAATAAGGTTTGCCCATGAATGGGATTTCGCCACAGGGGTCTATCTGGGGAGAGCGAGTACAGGTCTCTGCACTGGAAATACGTATTACTATTGCTCGCCAATTTATCGTGTATCCAGGCGCCGGTTGCTGGACCAAGCCCACATTGTGCCCATGATTCCCAGCCGTGATTGATATTTGAAAATACCATTATCGGGCGATTGGATGTGGACAATGCGGTTTTCTCGAGCGCGATGATTGCCCCGTGGTTAACGCTAAGGCGATTACGCCGTGCGGAAGCCAGCACAGGCTCATCCTTCCTTAATTGCCCCGCTAGAGACAACCAATACGCCAGCTCGCGATTTTCCCTGGGCAGCTGTTTGTTTCTCGCCTGCCATAGGGTGGGAACACCTCCACGCGCCTTAAAATGTAACTGGCGGGATTCGCCGTATTCATCGCCTGCCAGGGTGGTCATAGCGCCGCCAAAAAACAGCATGGTAATAACGGCATTACCAAACGCACGAAGATCCCCGCCGAAAAAGGTGATGCCTCTTCGTTCGTCATGGTTACCCGTGCCGCTAAACTCGTTAAAGTGGGGGTTCTGGTATACGTCCCAGACACCATTTGCGTTATGGTGCGCGAGCTGGTGCAAAATACCTTCATAGCCTTTGGACTGCACCACATCGCCAACATTGGCGGAAAACGGCTTCCGGTCATGATCTTCATGGAATAATATCAAGCTCTCAAAGCCCGGGCGCAGTTTCCTCGCCTCGTGCTCTACCCATGGCAAGGTCTGGGTAAAGAAAACGTAGGGCATGCCGTAGGTATGATCGACGCGAAAACCGTCCACGCCGAGTTTTACCACCGCCCAAAGCATCGCATGGGCTATGTATTCCAGCACTCGCCAGTTTTGTTCATGTGAGGGATGCCAAATCCTCTGCCCGGCATGCGCTCCGTGATTTAGGTGTTTGGTGTCGCCCCAGTAGCCATACCAATCTGGCGAATAGGTTTCAAAAACATTATTCGCACCCTCAGGCTTATAATTACCGTAGCCATCTTTCGCAGCATACATCCAGGGAAAAGCATACTCTGCGTACATCGAAACGGCCTTGCCACTATTGTCTTTTTGATGCTTTTCGGCATGGTCGAGTTGTTCCTGCCTAAGCGCCAGCTGCTTGTAATTCCCTCGCTTCACTTTATCCTCATTAATAAAGTAATCGCGGAAAATGTAATTGTGGCCCACATGGTTCGGAGCAATGCCAAACACAACTTTCATGTCATTCTGGTGCGCTTTATCTATCAGCTCCTTCATTTTTTTATTGGCAGCATCGTGTTGCTTGTCTGTATCCCAGTCTGGAATCATTCGCGTCGCGCGGGAAAGTTCAGGGTCTATGGAGAACCAGTCAGTGCTGGCGTAATCACTGCCCGCCGTATCTGAAGGGTGTGCGCCGTCCCAGCTGTCAACCCTGTATGGTGTTTGAACCCAGAGGCAGTTGACGCCATCGTATTTTAATTTTTGCAGTGTGTAGCTCAGCGTGGACGTGCTGAGCATATCGTCCATTGTGGATATTTCATTTGAATCTTGCCGGGCATTTGCTTTATCGATTGGCACCTGTCTTACATAAAGGGAATCAATGCTCGCTGGTGATACACGCCACAGTACATCTTTTCCTGCCCATGTTTTTGTAGTGCCGTGTTCAACAAACGCTGTTGCAATGTAGGTTCCGGGCTTGGCAAGTGGCAGTGACACAGAAAATGCCAGTGGGTGATCATCACTGGACGGCACAGGGCTCATCGCGACTTGCTGGAAATCCGAGGGATTAGTGGTACCCAGATTGGTCCACACATACGCCTTTAGTGCCTGGTTGTTATGGTCGGGCGTATAGCCCAAACCCAGTTCGATGCTTTCACCCAATTTAACATCAACTATGCTTGTACCCGGGCGAACATTTGGCGTACCAAAACCGATTTTCATAATTTCCTCCTGAATTTAACATCGTAATTTGTAGCCGTAATAGCAAATGACCGTGCTCTGTTGCTGTCAACAGGCACTGAGTAAGGTACAACGAAAGATATTGACAAGTGTGCGGCAAGAATAATAAATCACACAAATAAACCAAGGAAATAGTCCTATGATCTATGGTGAATATTCACATTAAAATGTCGCAGAATTGAGCAATTTGTAAGCGCGTTGTGCTTCATATAAATTCGGCGGATAGATATCGTTTACGGGCTCCACCCAGGTACCTGTAGTTGAAATATCGGCGTTCCCTGCTGCAGGATAAGCTGGTACAGCAATTACGTTGTGTTGTGGCCAGCTGTTACTTGCAGGTAAGGGCGGTGCGCTGCCGGCAGTTGCTCTCAGGTTCCAACTGGTCGAGCGGGCCGCCGCATGCGGGCCTCGGGGTTTGGACGCTGCTCCGCCACTGGCCCATAGTCTGCTAGCAGAACCCAATTCCATGTCGGTAAATAAATTTTCATAGGGCGCCCACATGTGATGATCCTGGTTCATAGCAATAAATGAACTGTGCTGGAAAACATTGCCATTGCTTCGCGACTCAACACTTAAATCATGGGTGTATTGGGTTAATACCTTGATATTTTCTGCCAGGTTTTCCTGGCTGTTACTCACAAACCAGATACCGTGATGGCCCGATATAGTAGTGCTCCTATATTCCGCACCCAGATAAATCTCTTTAAGGGTCATAAACCGGCAGTTAACCAGTTTGATGGCGTTGTCAGCATCGAGAATTTCAACATCGTAGATCCAGCTGTTAGCTGCATTGCGTATTTCTATGGCATTATTACCACGTTCAACATTGTGACCGGCGTAGTCTTCGTTTGCCATCTTCAAGCTCATGGATTCGATACCCACCTCCTGGAAAGCATCTTGCCAATGGGCGAAGACAGAAACCCATTCAGGTTTTATGTCATGGCGTGTTGGCCGATCCATTGTTACGCGATTGCCATTAATCGAAACAACTTTAGCCACCCAGTCGGTTAAAACGGCAGCATTTTGGTTATCAGCTTCGGGATCTACCTCGGGGTGGTCGCCATGAAGGTGTGCAGCAAGTTCAATAGAGCCCCTTTGTTTTATTACCAGATAATCTCCAGCTTCAATTTCGCTGGTATCCTGCAGTAAAAGTTCATAGGAGCCTCGCGTGGCTGTTTGCGCCAGAATAAAACGGTGTTGATGTTTTCGCGCTCCACTGAATTGCAGGAAGCCTCCCCGGTAAGTGTAGGTGCCCGCGGGTGCATTCATGGCTTGTTCCAGGTTTTGCGGGAAGAACAGCGTTGTCTTTCCCCGGCCTGCTCCGCGGATCACCGTATTTGGCGAAGAGATTGTTATCGGTTTTTCAATCCTGTATTGGCCTTCAGGTATATAAATTACCCCACCAGCGGCATCTTCAATAGCCCTTGTAAAAGCCACGGTATCGTCTTCGCCATCATCGGCGATAGCTCCGTAGTCAGTTACGGAGTGTGTTGCTTCGTGTTGCAGCGGTAGAGGGGCATCGCCATGCTGATAACCACTGTGGCCAAACCAGGGCAGGCGGCTTTCCGGACGCCAGAGTTCGCCCTCAAGGCCCCATGCATCGGAAATACGACTTTCATCGACAACGCTGAGTGCAAGCTCAACGGGAGCGGAATCAGCATTTAGCTGCATATCAAAATGGTAGGTTCCCGGGCCCAGATCCCCTGTGTCTGAAACCGATAAGCCCAGTTCGCTCCAGCTGAATCGGTTGGCGGCATCACCACCAAGGGTGACGGAATGGGCCATACCAGCTTCGGGCTCGGGCAGAGTTACCTCTGTTAAAAATGTAGATTGAGCTTGTGTGCCAAGAAAAACAGTTTTATCGAGCTTGATAGCTGGCTGGGCCGGAGGTGATACGGGCTCGGTAGTCGTTGCAGGTGGGGAAGGTGTAACAGTAGCCGTCAAATTCTGTTCGTTATTGTCGCTGTTTTCGCCACTGCCACAGGCGGCCGTTAGCGTGCTTATTACCAAAACAATGGCATATTTAACGGGTACTCTCATTGGCTTATAAAACCTTTTTTGAAGAGTGAAATACCAGTAAATTCACACATTTGCGCCAGTATTTCAAGGGCGCGCGATTGAATAGATAGGTTCATTGCTGTCCCACAAAGCCTGAAAACATGGATTCGGTGTTTGTTACGGCTACCTTCGCCAGCATCGCGCCAAAGGCGCTTATTAGGGCAACGCAGGAGCAGTTGCCGGTGGATGCTGGGGGACGTACTTGCAGCGTGTAGCAGTGGCAAATACCGGATTATGTCTGCGCCAAAGCTAGTGATCTCCAACCCCTTTTAAAATCGAGAGTTTCGACCTGGCGACAAAATAGTTAATGGGACAGAAAATAGATAGGATAATCTATTTAATTGCGGGTTGATAGTAGCCTGGCTCGCGCAGCTTAGGGCCTGCAACGAGGATTAGGCAAAATAGCTAATGAGACAGCTGTGATGGTGAAATAAAATAAAAGCCCTGAAGTCAGGCTTCAGGGCTTTGCGGGTTTAGCGTTGTTTTACAAGTCTAATCGGCAAGACATATTGCTATACCGTGATCATGTACTTCCACCAAAGCACTATGAAGGGCGCGAATGGTTGGTTTGAAATCAGCTTCTTTAATAACGAACTGCATGTCCACTTGACGCATAGACTGTTGCGCAGCCAGAACACTCACATTGGTGTCGGCAACCGCTTTTACAGTTTTAGCCAAAATGCCAGGTACTTTCATATCACTGCCAATAGCGGAAACAATAGCGACTTTTTCATTATTGAGTTCTGCGTCCGGGAAAGTTTCTTCCAGCAGTGTGCGAATGCGTTTTATGGTTTTAAGGTTGGTAGAAAGGAAGTGGGTGATGGTATTGGCGTTAACGCCTTTTGATATCACGCGGGCTTTGAAGCGCTTTATGGCTGCCAGAATTTCACTGTCATAGCGTTCAAATTTGCCGGCCATATCCTGATCAAAGACTTCTAATGCATAAACACCTGTACAACCGGCAATTATTTCCACACAGGGTTTTTCGCTGATGTAGTCGCCGGTTACCAATGTGCCAAAATGCTCGGGTTCAAAGGTGTTTTTTACACGTAAGGCAATATTGTTTTGACGAAGGCCTTTAGCCGCTTTGGGATGAATAGCTTCCATACCCAGGTTCGCCAACTGGTCTGCCACATCATAATTTGTGCGGCCGATTGGAACGGCATTTTCTTCGCCCACGATATTCGGGTCAGCACTGCTTAAGTGGAATTCCTTGTGAATAATTGCTTCGGTAGCTTTACTTAATACCGCCATTCTACTGAATGTCATCTCACTGTAGCCGCGGTCAAAACTGCGCATCAAGCCAGTTTTACAGTGGGCGTATCCGGTAACGATGGGTATTTGCTGGTCCGTATTCATCTCCGCGAGGGTATTGTTTATACGTTCATCCAGCAAGATATGTTGATCGGAATTCCAGCCGGTCAAATCAATCATTTTAGCGGGTATGCCATCACGGCTTAGCAGCGCAGCGGTGTTATAAGCGCTATGAGCCTCGCCGAGGCTGGCCAGCATCTCGCGCACGTTGTGCAGGTGATCTTCTAGTGCAAAATGCCCATGCATGCACAGGTTGTGCAGGTTGCTTAAGCATTTCTCGGTGCTGTCTATCCGCTGAGAGATATAATCTGCGCTTTGCTGGTAGAGTTCACCTTCGCCAAAAAGTTTACGATTAATGTCAAGCATGTACTCTTTAAGCCCGGACAATGCTTTCATCCATTGCTTATCTTCATAGCTGTCTGCAAATAAAGAGTAAACCCCGGGCTCGCCGGTTTTCTTATGCTCTAACAGCTGGTTGGTAATGCCGCCGTAAGCGGATACCACAAAAATACGGCCGAAAAGGTCGTCTCTGTTTGGTCTCTTCCCTTTGATAATAATGTTATCTCTGACGGAGCTGTAATCACTCATGGATGTTCCGCCAATTTTTTCAACTGTATACATGTTCAGCCTTATCGTTACTCGATCGTTAGTAAGTATCCCCCGGCAAAGCCGGGGGCTTTAGTTTGTGAGCCGCTCAAAGCGGCTAAGTTCACGGCCTAACGGCCTTGGGCCCCTTAAAAGGGGCTACCTAATTAAACCAGTCTCAACTGCTCTAATCGCTGATCCTCTTTCTCTTGG
>CAJIBL010000568.1_pt1 | contig 24422 bp, 18 predicted proteins | sample 9199351 | NCBI WGS metagenome assembly CAJIBL01 (sample SAMEA7708304, study PRJEB35096) | sediment metagenome | biome: marine neritic benthic zone biome [ENVO:01000025]; feature: sediment [ENVO:00002007]; material: shallow marine sediment [ENVO:03000034] sea grass bed [ENVO_01000059] ...
AACGATGAGCAACAACGAGTGGCGCGTTTTCAGCCGCAACCCGAAGGGCCTGGCCATTTTTTCGCCCAACTACGTTATCAGTCGCTTATTTGGAACAACCAAATCACGCTCCTTCCGCCTTGTTGGACAAAAAAATGGGCTCAGGCAGAGGTAATTAAATTAGTGTTAACAGGCCCTAGCAATCTCCAAGCCCTTTTAAAATCGAGAGCGACAAAATAGTTAATGGGACAGCAATGACTCTATTTAATTGCCGGGTCAATAGGTAGAGCTTTCAAAATGTCATACATTCAAGCATGGTGTGTTAACATCCCCTACCGTGCGAAGGATTGTGGCAGCCGGTAGTACCCCCCTCAATGCTTTGTCGGCGCAGTTCTCTATTTTTTCAGTATTTCAGTATTTCCTTATTCAAGGCGCATCGTGTTTGCATTTGTTAAAAAAATGAATTCCTTTCAACGGGTTATTGTTGGATTGGTGTTGGGTATTTTCGTCGGCTTGTTTGTCGGTGAGCCTGCCGGTCAGCTAGGCATCTTTGGCACTGCCTATGTGAGGCTGTTGCAGATGACGGTGCTGCCTTATCTGCTGGTATCCATTGTTAGCGGGCTGGGTAAATTAAACTCAGAAACCGCCGCCAAAATTGGTACAAGCGCCGGTTTGCTGGTGTTATTTCTCTGGCTGGCGACCATGCTGACCAACCTGTTATTGCCCTTGGCCTATCCCAACTGGCAGGCCGCCAGTTTCTTCAGCACCAGCTTGCTCGAAAGTCGTGAGCAATTTGATTTTTTGCAGCTTTATATCCCGTCAAATATTTTCTACTCCCTTTCAAATGCAGTGGTGCCTTCGGTGGTATTGTTTTGCTTGTTACTTGGGGTTGCCTTTATTGGCGTGAGAGAGAAACAAGCCACTTTAAAAATAATCGCCAGTTTTGCTGATGCCCTTATGTCTATGGCTTCCTATGTAACCAGGCTTGCACCCTTTGGTATCTTTGCTATCTCTGCGTCTGCTGCCGGTACTCTGCAGCCCGAAGAAATGGGCCGCTTGCAGGTGTTCCTGTGGGGTTATCTTGCAGTTTGGGCCCTGATGAGCTTCGTTGCTCTGCCCTTGTTTGTTACCTGGGGTTCTCCATTTAAATACAGGGATATTAATAAGGTAGCCGGTGAAGCCATGGTAACCGCGTTCGCTGCGGGGACGGTTTTGATTGTATTGCCGATGATTGCTGAGCGTTGCAAAGATCTGCTCAAGGAAAATGCCATGGAGTCGGAAGAGTCCATGGCTGCGGTGGATGTTATGGCGCCAACGGCCTACAGTTTTCCCAGCGTGGGCACCCTCATGGGGCTGGGGTTTATCCTGTTCTCAGGCTGGTATCTCGGGTCGCCTGTCGGGCTTGAACAATACCCCTCGTATGTGATCATGGGCACGCTATCAGCTTTTGGCAGTATGGCCGTGGCTATACCCTTTATGCTCGATTATTTTGGCTTACCTGCTGACCAGTTCGAATTATATTTATTAGGCAGCGTAATAACTGCGCGCTTCGCCACCGCCATGGCGGCACTTCATGGGTTTATTGTTTGTTTGCTGGTGTCCTCGGCTATTTTAAATAAATTGAAGTGGCGACAACTGTTTAACGCGCTGGCGGTTCACCTGGCAATTTCGGCACTGGCGATGACCGCGCTTGGTTTTGTTTTACAAAAAGCGATTCCCTATGAATATGCCGGGGATAAGTCATTTGAAGCAATGGTGCTAATGGCAGAGGCTGCACCCGTGCATAACAGGGAAATGTCTGCCCTTGGCGCCGAGCAGCTCGATCAAGCCCGTCTGGACCTGATACTGGCGCGTGGCAGCATACGCGTGGGCTATTTCAGTGATCACCTGCCTTATGCTTTCCGCAATAATCAGGGGCAAGTGATTGGCCACGATATGGATTTGATTCACGAGTTCGCCAAAGACCTGAATATTGCAGTTGAGGTTCACAAGGTGAGCTGGGACAACGCAGTGGAGCTGCTTGACAACGGCAGCCTGGATGTTTTGGTGGGTGGCTCGGTAATCCTCCCCGAGCGTGCTGTGCAAGTGGCGTACAGTGCTCCGCACATGCACCATACCATTGGCCTGGTAGTGCTGGATAAATATCGTGAAAAATATCAGTCGGTAGAGGCTGTAAAAAAGATGCAGGGTTTGCGGCTGGCGGTTTCCGGTAGCAAAGGCTATTACTTTCAAGCGATACAAGAGGTATTACCCCACGCTGAGCTGGTTTCCATTGACTCGCCGCGTCGCTTTTTCCGCAAAGAGGTGGAAGATGTTGATGCGATGGTTTTTGCGGTGGAAGTGGCGTCAGCATGGACCCTGCTTTACCCCGAATTTTCCGTAGTAGTGCCCGAAGGCGTTAGCAGCAAAGCGCCTGCCGCCTTTGCCCTGCCAAGAGGGGAGATAGCTTTGCTTCAGTATATGAATACTTGGCTGGCTTTGAAAAAAAGTAATGGTTTTATGGACAGGATCTATGATTACTGGATTCTGGGGCGAGACCCAAAAGCCGTGAAGCCCCGCTGGTCGATCATGAAAGATGTTTTACACTGGTTTGAGCCAGATGAAACCAATAACGAGTAACAGGAGTTAGCTATGTGCCGTTGGATATCCTATTCGGGTGATCCCATTGCCCTGGAGTCATTAATCATCACTCCGCAGAATTCACTTATTGATCAGAGTATGTCTGCGAAAATGGGCGCCAAACCCACAAACGCGGATGGCTTTGGTGTGGGCTGGTATGGCCGAAACAATGAGCCAGGCATATACCGTTCAATTTTACCTGCCTGGGGTGATCAAAACCTGAAGGAACTTAGTCACCATATCAGCAGTAATTTATTCATGGCTCATGTGAGGCGCTCCACCGGAACGCCTGTTCAATCCTCTAATTGTCATCCCTTTCGTTTTGCTAACTGGATGTTTGTTCATAACGGTCTTATTCGGGATTTTCAAAAGATACGCCGCGAGTTGGTGATGAAAGTCGATCCCAAGTATTTCCCGTATATGGAGGGCAATACTGATTCCGAAGTGATCTTTTATCTGGCTTTGACCTTTGGCTTACAGGATAACCCGCGGCAAGCCGTGGAACAGACTATAGGGCTTATCGAGAAGCTGGGCAAAGAACAAGGCACTGAGCACCCCATACAAATGAGTCTGGGCATAACCGATGCCGAAAAGCTCTATGCTTTCCGCTATTCTTCAGAAGGTGAATCACGCTCACTTTTTTACAGTAATTCAGCGGATGAGATCAAAGCGCTATACCCCAATAGTCATCGAGCAAGAGACTTAACAGCTAACATGCGTGCAATTGTTTCTGAGCCCCTGAGTGATTTGCAGGGAGTTTGGTTACCTGTGGAAGAATCGACTATGCTAATAGTCGAACAAGGAGAAGTGAGCAAACAGCCGTTTAAACCTTTTGTGCCTTAGAAAAACATGGCTAATTACAAAACTGGCCAGTAAGTTGCATTTTTATTGCAGGATACGGCATTCCTCGTGAGAGGGGTAGTTGCTCTATTTGTTTTTCCGAATAATTCACACTACGCTGTTTTTTGGACATATTCAGAAACGTGTGAGTTGAAAATTTGTTAAAATGTTTTTTTTGCAATATCCAACCAGGAGTTTAACCGGATGAGCCTCGACAAACGTTATCTCAAATCTAAACCCGTGTGCAAAGTGAAGTTCATTGCACCAGAACCCCTTGTTGAATCTTCCACAAAAATCTATCTCGCTGGCGAATTTAACGATTGGGATTACTCCGAAACCCCTTTACGCAAGCAAAAAGATGGAAGCTATGCCACCACTATCGATCTCGCGCCTGGTCAGGAATATGAGTATCGCTATGTGCTCGATGGCGAGCGCTGGGAAAACGATCACGATGCCGATAAGTATGTGGCCAATGTAAGCGGTACCGAAAATTCGGTTGTTGTCGTTTAGCTCCTTTTTTGATTGGGGTGGTTTTTTGCCCCGTATTAAAACAATTTTTTCGTGCCAGCACCTAAAGAGCGCGCAACGGCCCCTTCCCCGGTGAAAATTGAGAACGCGCAGCAGTTTCAGGCGCGAGAACTCGCCGAGCTTATTAATATGGCTGGTGAAGGCATTCCCTATTTTCTTTGGCAGGGAATGCGAGAGGGCGAAGAAAGTCTGCTTGACGTTGGCGAGCGGCGTGCTCGCGGTGAGGGGAGCTTCAGCTTTCGTCATGCTCGGGTATGCTTGCTCGAAGAGCGGCTGGCGGCAATGTGCCTCGCCTATCGTTTGCCAAACCATATGGATTTACAGAAGCTCGGCGATTTTCCCTCTGTTGTTCGCCCTTTAGTGGAACTTGAAAGTCAGGCGCCAGGCAGCTGGTATATTAATGCTGTTGCAACATTCGAGAAATATCGTGCTCGCGGAGCTGCCAAAGCACTATTGGCTGATGCATTCCAGCAGGCAAAACAGCGTGGCTGTTCATACTGCAGTTTGATTGTTTCGTCTGAAAACAAGCCTGCTCATGCCCTGTATTGTGCGCTCGGTTTTGACCCTCTTGCCACATTGCCTTCGGAGCCCCTGCCGGGTAAAGCGTCTTTTGGCGAATGGCTGTTGATGGTGCGGAAAATCACAACTCACTAAGTCGCCTATGCCGTTAATGCTGGTGCCCGCCTTCTCCATGCGCGTGCCCATGGGCCAATTCCTCTTCACTGGCACTGCGCACAGATTTTATTTCAACGTGGAATTCCAGGGTTTTGCCTGCAAAGGGGTGGTTGGTATCGAGTTCCACCATAAATTTGCCTGCCTTGAGCACGCTGGCGTTGGCAGGCCCCTTTTCTGTATTGACCTTAACCAGCATACCCGGTTTCAAGCGTTTGTGTTTACCGATCAGGTGCTTGATAGGTACTTTTTGCGTGGCGTTCTCACGCCGTTCGCCATAGGCTTTCGCGGGAGGTAAAACCACCGTTTTGCTGTCACCCGCTGCCAGATCGGTAAGCGCCTCTTCAAGGCCCTTGAGCAAGTTGTCGTGACCATGGAGATAGGCCATTGGTACGCCATCGGTGCTGGTTTCAAGCTGTTCGCCACCAGCCTCATTTAAGTGATAGTGGAAAGAAACAACACAGTCTTTTGCAATTTTCATAAATAACTCCTGAATCAGCCGCGTATTGTAACCCAGGCCAGCAGAACGCTTGCTGGAATTGATGCTCCTTTGAAGAGCGTGTGGGTATACTGCGTCTCTTTTTTTCTGCGGTACTGCCCCATGCGATTTGCTCTTGCTGTTTTTCCTGCGTTGCTTGCACCAAGAGCCTTCTGGATCAGCGCTGCCACGCTGGCCCTGCCTGTTGCTCTGCAAATGTTACTGCAATCCCTGCTGGGGATGGCGGATGTACTTATGGTTGGCCAGCTGGGGTCCACGGTCATCGCTGCTGTGGGCCTTGCAGCAAAACTTCATTTCCTGCTGTTGGTGCTTATGGCAGGTTTTGGTGCGGGTTGCAGTGTGTTGGTGGCTCAGTATTTTGGTGCAAAGGATCACGCTGCATGCCAGCGGGTGGTTGCGCTGGCAATCGTAGTTGGGGTTGTGGTGATGCTCCCCTTCTGCGCTCTGTTTGCTTTCCTCAGCCCCTACTGGGTGCCGTTGATTAACCCGGACCCGGAAGTTTCTGCGCTGGCTGCGCGCTATCTGCAAATAACGGCATTGGTGCTGTTGTTCACACAGGTTGTGGTGATTTTTGAAGCCGGCTTGCGTTCACTGGGCAATACCGGGGTACCCCTGCTAATGGGAGCCCTGGCGGTGGCCATCAATGTGTTTTTAAACTACCTGCTGATTTTCGGTCACTGGGGGTTTCCGGAAATGGGCCTGGAGGGGGCCGCCTGGGCCACCTTGATATCGCGATTTTTACAGTTGGTGGGCTTTGTTGTCTGGCTGTATGGCAGGAAGCATGAACTAGCTCTGCGCCGAAAGGTCTTTGCTGCCGCGTTGAACAAGGCCGAATTTATCCGTTTTATCGGTTTTGCCTCGCCAGTGATTGCAAACCATGTGGTGTGGGGTGTTGGCAACGCCGTTTACCATATTCTCACAGGCTATGCCGGCACACAGGCGCTGGCGGTGATGGGTGTGATCGTACCGGTAGAAGGTTTATTTTTCTCCTTGTTTATTGGGCTTTCCAATGCCTCTACGATTATGGTGGGTAGGGCTTTAGGCGGTGATGAGCAGGCTAGAGCCTGGCAGACCTACAAGTTTTTTGACCAGCTGACTCTGGCTTTGGCGCTGGTTTTGTGTTTGCTGCTTTATTTGTTACGCCCTTGGGTGGTCGGCATCTTCAGTGAGCTGGATGCGCAGACTGCAGCACTGTTGCAGGATACCCTTGCATTGTTTTGTCTGCTGGTGTGGGTAAAAGTTTTAAACATGGTGCGTATTCTGGGTGTACTTAGAGCAGGAGGGGACAACAAGTTTTGTCTGGCAATGGATACCATCGTGATGTGGCTAATAGGCGTACCGATATTCAGTGCGACGGTTTTCTGGGGCGGCGTGCCCTTTTTGGTCATCTATTTTGCTACCTTTATCGAAGACCTGAGCAAGTTTCTCCCGGTGCGCCTGCGCATTGGCAAACGTATCTGGATGAAAAATCTTGCTGTGCATTAACATCTTCCCTAAAGCGCCAGATAGGCGTGGTAGCGGTCGCGGATCTGTCTTACGTAATTAACAGGCTCTGACCCGCGCACATAACCAAAGCGGGCTTTGCTGAAGTATTGTCTTTTACTGAGTAATAACATTGCACGCTCTACGTTGTCGAACCACACATCGCCACTCCAGCCTTTTTGCCTGGCAAGTCGGCGAGCATCGTTTACGTGGCCAAAGCCGGCGTTATAGGCGGCAAGCGTAAACCATAACCTTTCCTCCAGCGGCAACGTGGCTTCAAAGCGCTCCCTTGCCCAGTCCATGTAGCGAATACCCGCGAAAATCCCGGTTTCTGGGGTAAAGGGTATTTTAATTCCCAGTTTTTTTGCTGTTCTTGGCATTACCTGGAACAGCCCCTGAGCGCCTGCAGATGATTGGGCCTTGGGGTTAAATTTACTTTCCTGGTACATTTGCGCAACCATCATTCGCCAGTCGAAATGGTACTGGGCTGCCAGGGGTTTAACGATATTGTCGTAGGGAGAAAGCTGTTCGGAGTCTTTTAAGCGCTGCCCCTGGTATCTATCAATACGCTTTTCGTTTTTAAAATACTTGTTGTAAGTGATATTAAAAAAGCGACCGCGATAGTGCAGTTTTACGTAGTAGTCCAGTTTTGCCAGCAATTCCGGGTTGCTCTCTCTAACCGCCCAGCCCAGTTTGGACTCGGGTTCCAGTTTAAGTCCGGGTTGCAGCTTTTCATTAAATTTGTGTTCAATGGCAATAATATGGCTGTCGGCGATGGTTGCATCAGCCTCACCTCTGGCGATAGCTGCAAGTAAATCTACTGTCGTCTGATCTCGCGGGGCGGCTACCAGTTTAAACTTATAACCGGCATTGATTAGCGATACGGCTGTTTGCCAATAGGCATGGTCGGGTTTTATTATCAGGGTTCTGCCTTCCAGGGCCTCAAGGGAATCCAGTGGTGCAGCGCCCGCATGGCTTACCAGTTGCTCGTGAATAATATTGTAAGGCCGGCTGAAGTTGATGCCGCGAGCTTTTCGCTCATCGGTGATGGTCATATTGGCTGCAATAATATCGCCCTGGCCTTCCAGTAGCATTTGAATCATATCGTCTTCCGGTTGCGCCACTTCCACTTCCAGGCGCAAGCCTTGACGTTCGGCAAACTTCTTCATAAGGTCAAATTCATAACCCATCAGCTCGCCTCTCCAAACAAAATAGGAGGCTGGTGTGTTGCGGGTAATGATACGCAGTGTTTTACGGGCTTTGATATCGGCGAAATCATCGGTGTAAAACCTGCTTCTATCATCGATCAGCCGCGCTTCTGTAAGAAAAGTATTTAAGGCACTGCGTAGTTCATTGGTATTTTTTCGTACAGCCCAGGCAATAGGGCGGGTGGGAGTGATGGTGAAACCGATTTTGAAGTCGTCGCGATAGTCTCTCATGGATGCTGCAATATTGCTGTCCATTACCGTTGCGTCGAATTTACCCTCGTTAACCATATCAAGCAGCAGGTCCGGGTCTCCGCTCTCGTGTTGCTGCACTTGAATGGCGATTTCGGGCTCCTGTTTTGCCAGTTTATTTATTGAGTTTACGAAGGACGAGCCCGAGCCAACGATAATATTTGTATTGCTGAGTGCTGCGCGTTGGCTTAAAGGTTTATCGGCGGGGGTAATAATCTGTTCGTAGGCGCTGGAAATGGGGAGGCAAAAGGCAATGCGCTCTTCTCGCTCTGGTGTTTGCGTAAGGTGAGCAACGATGACATCACCCAAGCCGCGTTCCAGGTAGTCGATTAGCTGTGTATGGCTCTCTGTAAAAACCCATTCAAGCTCCAGTCCCTGTGAAATAGCAAACTGTTCTGCCAGCGCGCGGTAGCCATGTGAGGGAAGCCCTTCGCGGGGCAGGCCTGTGTCTTCCCAGGAGGGCGCCAGTACTCGCAGTTTTCCGTATTTTTTTATGGTGGAAAGGTCGCCTGTATGCTGCTGGACTTGAGTTTGCTCTGCTGGAGCAGGGGCTTCTGCATTGCTTGCCTGTTGCTCTTGGGCGGGAGGCTTAGTCGCGTCACAGCCGATCAGCATGCCGAGCATCACAAAAGCGAAAATGTATTTGGTGTTAAGCACTGGTCTCTCCTACCGAGCCCGGATAATTCATAAGCACACGGGAAATTGCTTGTATGCCGCGTAATAGCTGGGTTTGACCGAGTACAGTTTGTACCAGCTGTACGCTTGGTTTCTCACTTGGCCTTTTTCGATTAGAGCGTGCATGCTCACTCCGACGCTACGTTTACGCTCACGAGCACACGCTAGTCAAAAAATTCCGGTGTGAGTATTCCAACAGCTTATAAAGTATTCGTGTTAGTGTACCCGGCGTAAATAATGAAAATCTTCCGGGCCATACTATCAGTAGTGTTGTGCAATATCACTTTTCAGATAGATCAACAATCTTTAAGCGATGCTGGCTTGGCAGGTTATCGATGAATTGTCTGGCAAGTTGAGCGTTTAAATTTTTGCTTATAATCGGGTTGCTTAAAATAAAAACATAACCGCTACTGTTGTAGAAATCTTTCTCTGTATGAGAAAAATGATCGGCATATAGCTTGTTTAGGCTTCCTTCCTGCGCCATATGTGACAGAGTACTCTCAAACATGTCGGCTAGCCCAGAGCGCGCTTCGGTGATACCAAGGTAATAAGGCAGTGGGTAAAAGAGAAACAGTTCGTCATTTATCACGAGCTGCGGGTGAATCTCAAGCTGCTCTTGCAGGGCCCCGTCAATTTCCAGCACGCTTAGGGGTAAACAGTCGAAGCGCCCATGGCTGAGCATGCTGAACATGCTCTGGTAATTATCGGCTTCTACAACCGTGATTCCGTGTTTTTTATAGGGGGCAATGTCTGGCCAGGAGTGAACCTGACCAAGATGGATCTTTTTTAGTTTTCTGTAGCGGTTTACATCGTTTAGCGCTTTTTCCCTGCTTGCGTGGGTAATACATTTACGCAGCCCGAGCCGGTGTTTCAAAAAGGGCTGCACGACATTCCTTACACCTGAAATGGAGTGTTCCATTCCCTCCCAGTCGGCGGAAAAAAACAGGTGAAGGTTGATTCCTTTGCTTGCCTCCAGACGCCAGCGCTTGGTATGCATTTTGCGGGTGCTGTATACGACATTGGTGTTGAGGTAATGTGCTTGATTGCGTTCCAGAACTTCGCTAATCAGGGCTTTGTTATATTGTTGCAGGGAGGGAGTAAATTCACCCAGCCAGACCTTGAGCTCTTCTGCGTTTTCGCCCTTATGTGTATATTGAGCGTCGCCAGCCAGCGCAATGGAGTGAAGGGCAAATATTGCGGCGCATGACAATGTAAGGTAAAGCCTTGGCATATCGATTGATGTTTGAACCTTAAATGGTGATCCCTCCGCTGGTCAATCTCCTAACAACATGATCATTAGAATGATCATTAGATTTTTATATTATAGCTGCTGTTCGCTATTATTTTAGGTGTCTTCAATAATTCAGGGATTTGGGTATTTCGCCCCGGGGGAATGTATGCGTTATTGCTTATGGAATTGTTTCTCACTAGTACTGCTCGTACTTTGCTGCGCGCGGGCTAATGCGCTGGTAATCCTTCAATATCACCACATATCTGACAAGGCTCCAAAGCTGACCAGCACATCGCCGGCCTTGTTCAAGGCCCATCTGGACTTTCTCAAAGAGCACCAGTTTAAGGTGCTTTCGGCGGAGAAGCTGCCCAAGATACTCAGCAGTGGAACGATACCGGACAGAACGGTCATCATTACTTTTGATGATGGGTATCGCTCTATCTACCAGAACGCCTGGCCCATATTGAAAAAGCGAAAGCTGCCTTTTACCGTATTTGTTAACAGCCAGGCCCATGATGAGAAGAACCCCCGTTTCATGAGCTGGGATCAGTTACGTGAAATGGCGAAAAAGGGGGCCACTATGGCCAACCACAGTGATAGTCATACGCATTTTTTACGGCGCAGGTCCGGTGAGTCATTTGACCAATGGCAGGTGAGGCGGGAGCGGGAAATTGATTTCGCCCAGCAACGGATAAAAAAAGAGCTGGGTCAAGCACCAAAGTTGTTTGCTCACACCTATGGCGAATATGACCAGGCGCTGTTGAGAATGCTGGAGAGGAAGGGCTACCTCGCCTTTGGTCAGCAATCTGGCCCGGTGTCGCCGCACAGTAATGCCCAGGCCTTACCCCGTTTCCCGTTTGGTGGGGCCTACGGAGACATGCAGGATTTTTCAACCAAGGTATATAGCTTGCCTTTCCCACAGTTGCGAGTGGTAGTTAAGGATTCTAAAGGGCGCTCTCTCAAGCAACCCGAGCTGCCAGCGGGTGAGGGCAGGCCGCAAATGGAGTTGATCTCGCCGCTGTTTCGCTTTGCCGAGAATCTGCAGTGCTTTGCTTCCGGCCAGGGAGCCATCAAAACAGCTAAAAAAGGTGGCAGCATGCTTAGCCAGGCGCAGCGTGATCTGCCCGCTGGTCGCAGTCGATACAATTGCACTCTGCATGCCGGAGGACCGCGGTATTACTGGTACTCGCATCTGTTCATCCGGCGTATGCCCAACGGACAATGGTACAGTGAATAGCGTCAACGCCCCTAGCCCGCATAAGCTCCAACTCAGCTATTACCCGGCGTGTAAGCAATTTCTCCGCGTGCTTATGAATTATTCGGGCTAAGCTGCTGTGCCGCATGTTTTGCGAAATAGGTGAGTATGCCGTTGGCTCCGGCGCGCTTGATGCACAGTAGCGACTCCATAATGACGTTTTCCGCAAGCGCACCAGCCTGGATCGCCATCATGTGCATGCTGTATTCACCACTTACCTGATAGACAAAGGTAGGTACGCCAAGCTCCTGCTTCACGCGCCGCACAATATCCAAGTAAGGCATACCGGGCTTGACCATAACCATGTCGGCTCCTTCGTCCAAGTCCAGCAGGACCTCGTGCAGGGCTTCGTCGCTGTTGGCGGGGTCCATCTGGTAGGTGTACTTATTGCCCTGGCCAAGGTTTGCGGCGGAACCAACAGCGTCCCTGAAGGGCCCGTAGTAGCCTGAGGCGTACTTTGCTGAGTAGGCCATGATTTGGGTGTTGATGAAGCCGACCTCGTCCAGGCTTCGTCTTATGGCGCCCACGCGCCCATCCATCATGTCTGATGGCGCTATCACATCCGCGCCTGCGGCGGCACAGACTTGAGCCTGCTTTTGCAGTGCGGCAACTGTCTGGTCGTTAAGGACATAGCCCTTGTCGTCAATGATGCCGTCCTGTCCATGGCTGGTGTAGGGGTCCAGTGCGCCATCGCATATCAGGCCCAGCTCCGGAAAGCGTGCCTTCAACTGTCGCACGGTGCGGGGGATCAAGCCATTTTCATCGAAGGCGGCATCGCCGCTGAGGTTTTTGAATTCCGCTGCGATGTTCGGAAACAAGGCGATGGCGGGTATGCCGAGCGCCACAATGGTCTCTAGCTCTCGCTCCAACTCGTCAGGCGTGTAGCGGAATTGGCCAGGCATGGAATCGATCGGTTCGCGTTTACCCTTGCCGTCGATAACAAACACCGGGTAGATGAGGTCATTGCTGCTGAGCTCGTTCTCTCGCACCAGTTTTCTTGAAAAGTCAGAAAAGCGATTTCTGCGCATGCGCGTCGCCGGGAACGTCCTATTCATACTCTAGCCTCGTAAAAATTGTACTTTCAGCAAATGCAAGTGTTTTCAGGCCTGGCTTTATAGAATGTTTTATCGCTTTTGCAGATATCCATAAAAAACAATTCTTATGTTTCTCGTTAAACCATGCCTATAATTTAATCAGAAAGTCGCAAAACACAGGGTTAATCAACCCATTGCGAAAACCGCTGAGGTTATCAGCTCCCATGGCTAACTTCCAGTTGGCTAATTTGCAAGATTCAACTCACAGGATCGCGCAAGTAAAAAACCCTCGCCATTTTGGTGAGGGTTTTTTATATTTAGGCCCGCTATTCATTTCTACAACCTTTCAGGGGCTTTTATGCGTCATTCCGGTCGTTTTTTTTCATCCCTAAAACTCATATTTTTACTGCTAGTCATTTCAGCTCACGCTTCAGCCACTGAATTATTACGATATCCTCCAGTCGCAGCGGAGTGGTTTGACCCGGCTGCCAAAAAAATTGAGCAAAGCGCGAAGCGTATGGGGGAGTCTGGTCGCGGCGAAGCAAAAAATATCATCCTTTTTGTTGGCGATGGTATGGGAGTGAGTACGGTCACTGCTGCGCGCATATATGCTGGCCAGCAGCAGGGGCTTGCCGGAGAAGAATACGAACTGAGTTTTGATAAATTTCCTTTCAGCGGCATGGCGCGTACCTACAATACCAATGCGCAAACCCCCGACTCTGCCGGCACCATGACGGCGCTTATCACCGGGGTAAAAACCAAAGCCGGTGTGCTGAGTATTAACGACAATGTTATCACCGGGGACTGTAGTACCCAGGCCGGTAACGAACTTTATAGCGCTGTTGAGTTGGCTGAAATTGCCGGTTTGTCAACGGGGATAGTGTCTACCGCTCGCATTACCCATGCTACGCCAGCTGCGGCCTACGCCAGTTCTGTGCAGCGCGACTGGGAGAGCGACAGGGATTTACACAACGAGCCAGAAGATGTGGCGTGCGAAGATATTGCCAGTCAGCTGGTTCATTTTCCCGAGCGCCTGCAGGCATATTTGCAGGCACAGCCATTCGCCAAAAAAATGTCCAAAAAGGCGAGTAAAAAAATAGATGGTGTCGATATTATTTTGGGGGGAGGGGTGCGTGCTTTTTTGCCAGAAGGTGAGCACGATCTGGATGGCTGGGTGGCTAGTGGTGAACGCCTCGATGGACGAAATTTGTTAGGGGAATGGCAAAAAGAAAATAAAAACGGCTTGCTTGTTCATTCATCAATAAGTCTGCAAAAAGCCATGCAAGCTAAACCGGATAAAATCCTGGGCTTGTTTAGTCACTCCCACATGGCCTATGAGGCGGAGCGAGCATCAGCAAAAAAAGCGACTCAAGAGAGCCAGGAGCCTTCTCTTTCTGAAATGACTGCTGCGGCGATAGACCATCTGTCAAAAAATAAAACTGGTTATTTTCTGGTGGTGGAATCAGGGCGCATTGATCATGGGCACCATAATAACAACGCTTATAATGCTTTAACCGATACCGTCGAGCTGTCGCGGGCAGTGGACATGGCTGTTCAAAAAACGAGTGAGAGCGATACCCTGATAATCGTGACAGCGGATCATAGCCATGTATTTACCATGGCGGGCTACCCCCAGCGTGGAAACCCCATTCTGGGTAAAGTGATAGCGCCACACCCGGAAGGAAAACGCAATTCAGAATATATGCTGGATGTGCATGGACAGCCCTATACTACCTTGGGATACATGAATGGCCGGGGGCACGCATTGTTTTTGAATAACAAGGATTCTGATAAGCGGGGTGATAAGCCTGTTAATTCCGGACGCCATAAAGTGAGAAGTATTGACACTGAAAACAGCGGGTATCATCAGGAGTCTCTCGTTGCATTGGAATCAGAAACCCATGGCGGAGAAGACGTGGCCATTTATGCTCGCGGCCCCGGCGCTTATTTGATTTCCGGTTCCCACGAACAAAATATTATTTTTCATGCAATGAATTACGCGGGCAATCTTGTTGGCAAAGCCGAGAAAAATTTATTCAGGTAGGGTTTAAGGCGGCTAGCCTCTCTTTTCTTCACCATTAACAAGGTTGATAACGTTGTCCAGGGCGAGTACCTCTGCCATGGGCAGCGGTTTTGAGAAATAATAACCCTGGAGGTGGTCGCAATCCTGCTCTTTAAGCAATTGCCATTGTTCCTTGGTTTCTACTCCCTCTGCAACAACGCTTAAGCCAAGGTTATGGGCCATGGCAATAATGGTGTAGGCAATCTCCACATCATTTTTGTCTTCCGGAATATCTTTAATAAATGAGCGGTCGATTTTCAGGGTGTTAATGGGGAACTGCTTGAGGTAGGACAGAGATGAGTACCCGGTTCCAAAGTCGTCGATGGAAAGCCGGCAGCCCAGCGCCCGGATTGCCCTCATAATGCCAATAGCATCGTTCACATCATCCATCACCATAGATTCGGTTAACTCAAACTCAATCATCTCCGGGCTGATATTGTAGTGCTTGAACATGTTGCTGAAAAAAGACACCAGCTGCGTGGCAAAGAACTGTTTTGCCGAGAGGTTTACTGCGATGCGGCTCATACCGAGCGATTGTAGCTTTTGCTGGTTTTCGCTGATAAAGGCGCAGACCTTTTCCAGCACGACGCGGCCGAGGTCGTAGATAAGACCGGACTCTTCTGCGAGGGTGACAAAAATATCCGGGCGGATATAACCGTCATCTTCATCAAACCAGCGCACTAGTGCCTCGCCTTTGAACATTTGACGAGTTTTTGCATCGTAAATGGGCTGCACGAATACATCCAGCTTTCCTTCATCCAGCGCTTTACGGAGTTTTTGCTCCATACGCATTTTGTCTTTAATGCGCTTGTCGAGGTCACTGGAGTAGTAGGAAACACTGTTACCGCCATGTGACTTGGCGTTGTATAGTGCGATGTCTGCGTAGCGTATGAGTTCCTCATAGGCAATGGCATCACTAGGGTAAACAGCAATACCTACGGAGCCCCCCACTTTTACAGCCTGGCCATTAATTGTTACTTTTTCATTCAGTGCTTCCAGTACCAGTTGGGCTTTGCGGTCCAACTGCGAACTGCTTTCAACATTTTTTACCAGCACCATAAATTCGTCGCCGCCCATACGCGAAACGACATCGATACTGGCGGTGGCTGCTTTGAGTTTTTTGCCGATTTTGGTCAGTAGCCTGTCGCCGGCATCATGGCCGAAGGTGTCGTTGATTTTTTTGAAGTCATCGAGGTCGGTCATCATTACCGCAAGTTTTTTGTCGTATTTCTTGGCAGAGGCGATGGTTAATTCCAGGTGACCTCGGAAGAAGCGACGGTTGGGCAACTCGGTGAGAGGGTCGTAAAAGGCGAGCTTTTCCAATTCCATTTGCGCTGTTTTAAGTTCAGTAACATCCAGTAAAGAGCCGACAAAGCCCTGAAATCCCTGGCTGTCTGCCAGCGGAGCGATATGTTCCATGAGAATTCGGCGCGAGCCCAGAGGCGTGGTGTAGCTGTATTCGATAACCTGTGGAGCTCTCTGGCTGCGGGCGCGCTCCTGAACGCTTTCGTAGAGGCTGCTGTCCTTGGCATCGATATTATTAATAAATGCATCGGCCTGCTTTTTCGCCAGCCCGGTGATTTCGGACCAGCGCTCATTGGTATATTCCAGGTCCATGCTTCTGTTTTTCAGGAAAATGCCGATGGGGGCATGCTCTGCCAGAACCCTGAAACGTGATTCCGAAGCGGTCAGTGCTGCGTTGTCCGTTTCGAGATTGTCGAGGATGGTATTAAAAACATCCACCAAATCGCCAATTTCATCATTACTCTTTTTGCTTGCCCGAATATTTGAATAGGGGCTTTGGGCTATTTTCTGTGAACTCTGGAAGAGGTCGTTCAGTGGAATCAAGCTGGTTTTTACCAGGCGCCCGCCTACGAAGTAGGCAACGAACAAGGCTACCGCCAGGGTAAAAGCAAGGATCAGGCTAAAACGGATAAATGCCTCGTTGGCGCCACGATTATTGGAAAAAATTTCTACAATGCCATAAAACTCACCGCTGTGAATAATGGGCACGGCAACGCGAACGACGCGGTTTTGCTCGATAACTTTGATTTCTGCTATATAGTCGAAACTCTTCTTGCATCGGCTTGGGCTCGGGCGGTAGGTGTAGTGGTGATAGGGTTGGCCATTCTGGTCGTAAACACAGATCAGGTTGATATCACGATGGAAACTTGCTGAACGCAGGTTGTCTTCAATAACATCTTTATCCGCAAACTCCGCAAAGAACATGGACGTTGCCGAGCGGTTTGCAATGATCTGGCCGATAACACTAAGGTCGGTAATCAGGTTGTTACGCGCGTCGCGGTTACCTACCAGCGCCAGAATTGCCGCAACCAGCAAAATCGCGACTACCAGGGTGTAACCAATACTGCGCATTAAGCGGCGTTTTATTGTCGAACGTTTTTCTACGAGACTATTTTCCATAGTGCCCTCGTAGCTTCTCGGCATGTTCAAGCAGTGAAACGCTAAAACGAATATTGTTCTTCTTGGCTTCCATCAGGTTGAGATTGAAGCGAATGTTTTGTTTTCGTTTTAGCAGTTCAACGGTGGTGTTAGGTGCATCGCTTGCTTCACAATCATCACAAATAACCACCAGAGCTTCCTGATGGTTACTTGTGCTGCCACCAGCACCGAGAATTTGTACATGACAATCTTTTGCTTCGCTGGCACGGGGATCGTTCGCCAGAATTTGCATTTCCGCTTGTTGTTTAGTGATGCGGGTACCCTGCATTTCACGGAGCTTGTCCATCGAGGGGCTGACGCCACTGGAACAAAAGTTGATGTTTTTGTGCAGTTCGATCGGCCAGCTGGTGAGATGGATAATTTTCAGAATGATGGCTGCGCGCAGGGAGGCTTCATCTGCGGAGAAATCTGCACGGCGGTTTCCGGCGGTGCTGTTGGCAAACAGCAGGCAAAGCAGTATCAACGCCAGTTTTACTCTGACGACAAATGTCCCCAAACCTGCCTTGATTCTCTTAGCCATAGCCTAGCAGTATCGCCCTGTTTCTCCGGTAAGGAAGGCACTCTATTTATTTGCAAACTGGTGTCAGCGCCTTCCATCGGCGCATGTTTGAGTATAACGGTTTAATTAGATTCCACCACTTTAGTATGGGCCGAATTTGCCATATTTGGCCCGCTTTCAAGCGGAAATAGTGCCCCTGATTGCCTCTTTTGCTTGTTTTAATAAGCCTATGAAAAGTGAGGGGAAAAACAGAATGAGATCAATTACGGCACACAAACGAAAGCGAGGTGTTTTTGATGGCGTTGGCTGGCTGCTTTTGGCCTGTTTATTGTTGTTATTGCAGATTTGCCTGCCGATTGTTTTGGGGATATCAGCGTAATGATAGGTACCCTTGGTAGCCGTCCGCCTCCAGCTGATCCAGCCATTGCCTGACGCTTCGAGCTATCCCTCGTTCATCCAGCCCAGCCTGAGAGATGAGTTCCTGACGCTTGCCTTGCTGGTAGTAGCAATCTTGTAGGCCAATGGGCAGCACGGGTTTGGCGATGGCGGCTTTGGCCAGTAGCTCCATTACCGCGCTCCCGGCGCCGCCGGCGATGGCATTTTCTTCCAGGCTGACAAACGCCGAATGCTTGCTAGCCTGTTCAAATATCAGTGCCCTATCCAAAGGCTTGGCCCAGCGCATATCGCAGACCGAGAAGTTCAAATTCTCTGCTAGCTTTAGTGCTTGCGGCAGTAGTACGCCAAAATTCAGGATGCAAATGTTTTTACCCTGTCGCAGCACTCTGCCTTTACCCACGGGTAAATGTTGATCCTGCTGTTCGAGTTTGACACCGGTTCCCCGGCCGCGCGGGTAACGTACGGCAGCAGGGCCCTTGTGGTGATACGCGCTGAAAAGCAGTTGGCGGCACTCGTTCTCGTCGCTTGGGGTGGCGAGAATCAAGTTCGGTATGCAGCGCAGAAAGGAGATATCAAAGCTGCCTGCGTGGCTGGGACCGTCTTCCCCCACCAGGCCCGCGCGGTCGATGGCGAAAGTAACATCCAGGTTCTGCAGCGCCACATCGTGAATCAGCTGATCGTAGGCACGTTGCAGGAAGGTGGAATAGATCGCGACCAGGGGTTTACGCTTTTCACAGGCCAGCCCCGCTGCAAAGGTTACCGCGTGCTGTTCGGCAATCGCCACATCGTGGAAGCGTTCGGGGAAACGTTTGGCAAATTCCACCATCCCTGAGCCTTCGCGCATGGCCGGGGTAATGGCCACCAGAGCTGAATCCTGAGCGGCCATGTCACAGAGCCACTGGCCAAACACACTCTGGTATTTGATATTTTTTGGCTGTGCCTTGCCCACTGGCGCTATTTCGTTTTTGGGCTCAATCTTGGTGAGCGCGTGATAGCCCACCGGATCGAGTTCCGCTGGCGCAAAGCCTTTGCCTTTGCTGGTAATGATGTGCAACAGCTTCGGCCCCGGGCGCTTCAGCAATTGTCGAATGTTGCGTAACAATTGTTTTACGTCGTGGCCGTCAATCGGTCCCTGGTAGTGGAAACCGAGCTCGCCGAACAGTGCTCCGGGAGGCAGTTTTAATTGCTCTTCGCTGCCTGCGTGAGGTTTTATGCTGTTTTTGTGGCCCAGGGACTGGGAGAAGTAATCTGCAAGGCCGCCGACACTTTTTGATATCGCCATGTTGTTGTCATTAAGAATAACCAGCATGTCGGTGTTAGTGTGGGAGGCGTGGTTAAGGGCCTCGAACGCCATGCCCCCGGTGAGAGCACCGTCGCCAATCACGGCAACAGTATTGCGCTTGCTGCCGGAGGCGTTATTACTCAGGTCGATGCCAAGCGCTGCACTGATGGATGTGCTGGAGTGACCCACGCCAAAGGTATCAAATGGGCTTTCCTCACGCTTGGGAAAGCCGGATAAGCCCCCCAGCTGACGGATTGTTCGCATCGCGTCTCTGCGGCCAGTGAGGATTTTGTGCGGATAACTCTGGTGGCCGACATCCCAAATCAGCCGGTCTTCAGGCGTGTTCAGCGCATAGTGCAGAGCGATGGTCAGCTCGACAACACCAAGCCCTGCTCCGAAGTGGCCGCCGGTACGACCCACGCTAAACAAAAGAAAGGCGCGCAGTTGCGTTGCCAGCTCCGTAAGCTGGCTCTCATGGAGTTTGCGCAGGTCTGCAGGATGATCAATGCTATCGAGCAGCGGCGTTGCAGGTTTTTCCAGTGGAATTTCGTCAAACATCAATGGGCAGCCCCTTGGCTGCATAAATCACCGGGCCGCTCATTGTATTGATTACCACCAGCCATTGAAAGCTGAGCTTTGATGCTGAGCTTAAAACCTGGAGTAAGTGGGCGCTTAGCCTGTATTACGCATACCCGCGGCGATACCTGTCATCGTCACCTTCAGTGCTCGTTCCAGCTCAGGGCTTATCTCACCGGCCTTGCGCTCTCTTTTCAGCAGTTCTGCCTGCAGATAGTTCAGCGGATCGAGATAGGGTTTGCGAATGTTAATCGAGTGCTGCAGTAGCGGTGTTTTATCCAACAGGCCTTGCTGCCCCTTGAGCTGGTTTATCACTACCGCGAGGGCTTCCAGTTCCTGGCGCAGATGCTGGCCAAGCTGCTGCAGATCCTTGTCCACCAGCTGCTGTTCGTAGTGGGCGCAGATATTGGTATCGGCTTTGCCCAGCACCATTTCCAGCAGCTCAATAAAGCTGGCAAAGAAAGGCCAGTTTGCATGCATGTCCTGCAGTACTTCTGGCGCATTTTTCTGGGCATACTCGAGCGCTTGCCGCGTGCCCAGCCAGCCGGGCAGGTTAAGGCGTACTTGCGTCCAGGCAAATACCCAGGGGATTGCCCTCAGGCTTTCCACGCCGCCGCTGGCTTTTCTCTTGGCCGGGCGTGAGCCCAGTGCAAGTTTGTTAAGTTCTTGTTCCGGGGTAAGGCTGCGGAAGTAAGGTACGAACATCTCGTGCCCTCGCACCACCGAGCGGTAGGCTTCCAGGCCCGCTTTGGCCATGCCTTCCAGCAGCTCTCGCCACTCTGCCGTGGGCGCCGCGCCCGGTTCCACTGTCGCGCGCAAGGTGGCCATGACGTAGTTGTTCAGACTGGCAAAGGCAACCCTCGGCATACCGAATTTGTAGCGAATCATCTCCCCTTGCTCGGTTACCCGGATGCGGCCCTTGATGGAGCCGGGGGGCTGGGATTGGATCGCTTTTTCCACCGGGCCGCCGCCGCGACCCACAGTTCCACCGCGACCATGGAACAGGTTGAGTTGCACCTCGTGCTGTTGCGCAAGGCTTACCAGTTGTTCCTGAGCTTTGTACTGTGCCCAGGTGGCGGCGAATTTACCGGCATCTTTGGCGGAATCGGAATAGCCGATCATCACCGTTTGTTCGCCCTTGATGTAGGCCCGGTACCACGGCATCTGCCACAATTGGTTCATTACTTTGGGGGCTCTGTCCAAATCGTCGAGGGTTTCGAACAGCGGGTCGATGGGCATATTCCAGTTTACCCCACACTCTTTCAGAATCAGTGCTACAGCAAGTACATCCGAAGGTTGTTTGGCCATGGATATCACGTAGTGGGCCAGGGTCTCTCTGGGCTGTTTTGCCACCACTTTGCAGGTATTGATGACTTCCTTTGAGTCATCGCTAACAGGCCAGCTCAGAGGTAGGAGAGGGCGTTTACTGGCAAGTTGCTCCAACAGGAACTGCTGCCGCTTTTGTTCGTCCCACTCGCGGTAACTTCCAAGCTCCAGGTATTGCGTCAATTCGTCTACCAGCTCCACATGGCGGTCGCCATCCTGGCGGATATCCAGCGGCACGAGGTTGATGCCAAAGGCGTGTATACGGCGGATCAGGTCGAGTACCGGGCCATCAGCAATGTGCAGTAAGCCCTGTTCCACCAGTGATTGGTGACACAGCAGTAGTGGCTCCAAAAGCTCTTCCTTGCCATGAATGATGTTGTCGGGTTCCGGCTCATCGGGGTTATCGATGCGTTTGCCCGCCCAGCTAAGGGTGGACTCCAGGCGACTGCGTAAATGGTGAAGCAGGTCGCGATAGGGCGTTTTACTGCGAAAACCCAAAGCGGTGTACAGGCTTTCGCTGGCACTTTGCATGCTCAGGTCGCCGGTAAGCTTGACGACATCTTTAAGGTAAAGGTCGGCTGCTTTCCAGCGTCCGAGCAGAATCACTTCTTCTGTAACTCTGGAGGTAACATTGGGGTTGCCGTCGCGGTCACCGCCCATCCATGAATAAAACTGGAACGGTGATATATCCAGTGGCAGGGGTTGCCCGAGGCGCTTGCGCGATATTGCATCGAGGTGGCGGAGAAAGTTGGGCAGTGCATACCACAGGCTGTTTTCAATAACAGCAAAGCCCCATTTGGCCTCGTCCACCGCTGTAGGGCGGGCACTGCGTATTTCGTTGGTGTGCCAGATTTCTTCAATCAGGCGGTAAAGTCTGTCCTTCACGCGAGCGGCTTCGTAGTGGAGCAGGTCCTGGCGTTTGAGATCATTCAGCAATTCCGCGAGTTGCTCGTATTTTCGGATCAGTGTTCTGCGCATCACCTCCGTTGGGTGAGCTGTCAGTACCAGTTCGATTTTCAGATCACTGACCAGCTTGAACAGCTGGTCTTTGCCTTCGCTGTCCACCAGGTTTTCCAACAGTTGTTCCAATGCATCGCTCTGCACTGCTTCCGGGCCGTAAAAATAGTGTTGGTCGGCGATATTGGCGAGATTAAGGAACTGGTTAAACGCGCGAACGATAGGCAGAATGTCTGCATCTTCCAGTTGGCTCAAGGCTTCAACCAGCGGTTCTGCGGCACCTTCTGCACGGCGCTCCTCCGGGCTGGATTTGGCCAGCTTTTTGGAAAGTGCCCGAATTTCTTCGACTTTGCGAAACAGCTTTGCACTTTCATGCTCCAACAGGTTTTCGCCAAGAAGTTCTCCGAGCAGCCGAACATTGTCGCGTAGTATTGCAGGTAATTTTTGCATGAATAAAACCTTTGCCAAAATCGTTTGTAGTAGAGATATTCCTTAAAAGACACCCGTTTTAAAGGGGCTTTTCAGGCAAATTTGCTGCGCATTGTAGGCAATGCCAGAGTGTGAATCCAATTTTCATAGTCATTGCTGTGCCACAAAGTCGAGCAAGAGAGTTTATGGGACACCAATGAGTCATAGTAAAGCTGTGGAATAAAGGGCTGGGTTTTTAGTGCAAAGCGGGTGCCGATTGTTCCGCCGCTGATTTTTCTGCCAAAAAGGCGGAATTGTGGCCTTTGATGGGGGTTTTGAATCAATCTTGCCCTTTGTTAGGGCGCGTTAGCTGGTGTTAACAGAAGAGAATTCCATCAGCGGATGACATACCCGGACTAGGTGAAAGTATGTTCTGTTTCAGGAAACACTCCCTCACGCACATCTTTTACAAACTTTTGCAGGGCGGAGGGAATATCGTCTGATTCCAGCAAAAAGTTCTTTGAAAACTTTGGTGGCGCTTCCGTTAAACCGAGAATATCGTTAATAACCAGTACCTGCGCATCGGTATCCGCACCGGCACCGATTCCAATAGTGGGAATGTTGAGCGCATCGGTAATATCCCTTGCCAGTTTTACTGGCACACATTCCAGTACCAGTAAATCGGCCCCGGCTATCTCCAGTAGTTTGGCGTGTTCAAAAATTTGTTGAGCCTGCGTTTCACTCTTACCCTGTACTCTGAAACCGCCGAATTTATTCACTGACTGCGGCGTGAGGCCCAGATGAGCGCATACGGGAATACCTCTTTCACTCAGCATGCTAATAGTTTCTTGCAGCCAGGCACCGCCTTCCAGTTTCACCACGTGTGCACCAGCCTGCATGATGCGGGCTGCATTGATCATGGCTTGCTCGGTGGTGGCGTAACTCATAAAGGGCAGGTCTGCGATGATGAGAGATTTTTTATTTCCTCGCGCAACAGCTTCCGCGTGGTAGATCATTTGCTCCATACTCACCGGGATAGTGCTGTCGTGGCCCAGCACAGTCATGCCCAGGCTGTCTCCCACCAGCACCGCTTGCACGCCGCAACGCTCTGCCATGGCAGCCATGGGTGCATCATAAAGCGCTACCGTCACAAATTTTTCGCCTTTGCTTTTGCACCCTTGCAGCGTTTTGACGGAGACTTTTTTTTTCAGTTTTTCTGTATTACCTGCATAGACCATGTATGTTCCTCTTGTTTGCTCAGAGGCCCTTTAACTAAAAATAGTTAATTGCCTTATTGACCAATGGTGTCCAGAAAGCGATTTTCTTGCGCTCGCGGCTATCGCAATATTGATGGTTGTGGATTGTAGTAATGCCTGCCTGAAGATATGTTAAGCATATAATCCACCAGCGCGCGGTAATCGCCTGCATTGTTTACCCAGTCGATTTCGGCGGCGTTCACAATAAGTAATGGAGCATCGTCGTAGTAGTGAAAAAAATGGGTGTAAGCATTATTAAGTTGTTCCAGGTAATCGTCATCGATGCTTTGCTCCGCACGAATTCCTCTGTTGTGTATTCGGTCGAGCAAGACATTAATGGGTGCCTGTAAATAAATAACCAGATCCGGTGTGGGTGCGTCTATGGTTATGTGGTCATAAACCTGCTGATACAGGTGCAGCTCATCTTTACCCAGCGTAACCTGAGCAAACAACTGGTCTTTTTCAATTAAAAAATCGGCAACGCGCACCGGTTGAAACAAGTCATGCTGCCGTAATTCGTTGAGTTGCTGCATACGCTGAAACAGGAAAAAAAGTTGTGTCGGCAGTGCGGCATTTTTTTCTTCTGCGTAAAAGCGTTCCAAAAACGGATTCTCTTCTGCTTTTTCCAGCAGCATGTCGTAATTAAAGGTGCGGGCCAGTTTTTTGGTCAAGGTGGTTTTACCGACACCAATCGGGCCTTCGACAGCGATATACTGAGGAACCTGCTTGTCGCTCAGGTCGATCTGCCAGTCTTGTTCGTCACCGTGCATAGTTGAAAGGCTGCTCCTGTTGTTCGCTAATCAGCCTCAGGTCGTCAGTACCAAGGCGTGCTAATAATGAACTAATTAATGTACCGTTGGGAAGTGCCAGGTTGGGTGAAATATCATGCAGTGGTTGCAGCGCAAAGCTGCGTTCATGCAGGTGCT
>CAJIBL010000539.1_pt1 | contig 24258 bp, 17 predicted proteins | sample 9199351 | NCBI WGS metagenome assembly CAJIBL01 (sample SAMEA7708304, study PRJEB35096) | sediment metagenome | biome: marine neritic benthic zone biome [ENVO:01000025]; feature: sediment [ENVO:00002007]; material: shallow marine sediment [ENVO:03000034] sea grass bed [ENVO_01000059] ...
ACTGCTCCTGCGTTGCTCTAATAAGCGCCATCCATGGCGCGATCGGCAACTGCTCCTGCGTTGCTCTAATAAGCGCCATCCATGGCGCGATGCTGGCGAAGGTAGCAGTAACAAACACCGAATCCATGTTTTCATGCTTTGTGGGACTGCAATGAGATAGGATAATCTATTTAGTTGCCGGGTTAATAGCTTGCTAGTATTACTCAGAGCGGCCCAGAGTATCACTATTTTCAACTTTGTTCGTTGCGCTTGTTGATCATCATCAGCAAGCATAGATTGATTCCTGAAGATTCAATTCAGGAGAATATCGAGATGAAACTTAAGCGAGTATTTGCATCTATCAGTGGTGGCTTCGAGTCACTGGTTTCAAGCGTAGAAAACCATGAAGCGGTGGCCGAGTGTGCGATAAAAGATGTACGCCTGCAAACCGCCAGAATTAATGCCCAGTTACAGCAAAATCGGCATCGAGTTGATCAATTGTCGGAGAGGGAAAACAAACTCAGCCAGCAAAAAGCTTTATGGAAACAGAGAGCAAAGAGGAGTGCAGGTGATAGGCGTGAGCAGGCATTGCGTTGTTTAACGGCCATGAAGAACTGCGAAAATGAGTTGCAGCAGGTCTGCGAACAGCGTGAAAGGGCGCAATGCCTGGTTAACGAATTGCAAGACCACCTCAACGAAGCCGAGCAAAAAATGCTGGAGCTGCAAACTAAAAAAGATAGCTTAAGTGCCAGAGCTGCGCGCAATAAAGTGGTGAAAAGCGTTAACAGTGATGGGTGCGCCGTGGAGGATACCGATGCCGTGTTTCTTCGCTGGGAGGAGAAGGTGATAGCCGATGAATACGGTGCTCCCCGACTCGGCAGTGCGGATGAGTCTCTGGATACAAAGTTCAAATCTGAGGAGCAAAGAGTCAGTCTTGAAGCGGAGCTTGAGTGCTTGCTGCAAGGTGATGATAGTGCGGAGGCAGAAAAAAATGACTAGCGAACAGGTTTCCGTACAGAGCAGGCAGGTAAAAGATGACGATGGTACCAGCCATTTTCCGCTCATTCTTCGCGCAATCGGGGCGCTTGCGGTGGTGGCCTCGGCGGTGGTTTATATGCTCCAGGGTTTGCACGGTGTTGATGAGAGCCTGCGTCACTGGGTGTATTTGCTGATTATGGCGGTATTGAGTGGTGGCGGATTTGGCAGCCAGTTTTTATTAAAGGATTCAAGAGGCGCACGTTTATTTTTCGCGCTCGCGGCGCTGCTGGTTCCGGTGCAGGTTACGCAGCTTTCTGCGGTACTCACCAATGTTATTCAGGCCAGCTCGGCCACATCTATTTCTGTATTATTGGGTAGTGGTGCCATTGCCGTACTGCTCGGTTCATTTGCTGCCTTTCTTTGCCTTTCCATTTTCGCAAGACCTTATGCCAGAAAGCTAATGCTGTTGTATATCGTGCTTAACAGCTTGCTGTTTCTGCCCTCGCGTGAACTATGGGCGATCGTGTTTATTGCGGTAGCGATGATTTCTCTGGTGGTATATGCCTATACCCGGGTACTTAAAAAGGATCACCGCTTGCAGTTATTTGAAGGCATTGTTATTCATACCATGTTATGGGTTCCCGTTGCTATTCTGGTTTCGCGTTCGGGGTTTTACGTCAGCGAATTTTTTGGTGCCTGTTTACTTTTGCTGCTGGGTGCATCTGCAGTATGGGCTGCGTGCCTAAATTATATCCGATACCCGCTGTTAAAAATGCTTCTGGTTTTGAGCGCCTATGTTATGGCGGTGTTTGCCAACCTGGGCATGATTATTGATCTGAGTTTTGGCTATCCCGCAAAGTTGGATCTACCAGAATCTTTGATTCTATATTGCCTTACCATACCGCCAGCCTTGTTTGCATTGATTGCTGGGGAGGTGAGTAAAAGCCGCAGCTTCTATCGTTATCTGGCGCTGGCTCCGTTGTTGGCACTTTGTGTTGGAGTGCTTTTCTTTCTGACCGGTGGTGAGCTTGTTTTGTTATCTGTAATGCTGCTTTTATCTGCTGTTGCGGTAGTGATTAAGTCGAAAGGTTTACTTTTGGGTTCAGTTTGTATTGCTTTATTAAGTGTCATCATGTTGGTGATTAACTTTGTGGAGAATATTGAATCTGTCTCATGGTTGGCGACAGCGTGTGTTGGTGTGGTACTGGTTGCGCTTTCTTCTTTACTGGAACGTTTCGGCAAGGTCGTTCAGGTGCAGGGACGCAATCGAATATCAGCACTGCAGAGCTGGAGTGTTTAACAGCCAATGCCCCCCGGTGCTATCGGGGGGTACATAATTGGTAGAGTTTATATGACTCTAAACATGTTAATATGTCGCGTAGTTCGCAAACAAGTCAGCGATTAAAAAAGGATGTTCACGCTATGCAATCCCCCAGAAGTATTATTCAGCAGCTTTTTCCAAGCGGTACTCGGGAGAGCGAAAAAGGCATTGAACGCTACCCAAAATGGCCGCCCGATTTGTTTGGCGCTGCGGCTTATATCCTGGATATCTGTGATGGTTACACCGTCATTCTGGATAATGACGAAGGTGACCTGGGCGATTACATTCGTTCCATTAGAGAGTTTCTGGTTTTTATCGGTGCAGAGTGGCGTGAAAGCGGCATATTGCTTGAGCGCTCAAGAATCTTTGTTCAGGATAGCTGGGAGACACTGGTAAGTGCCGACAGGGAGGTTTCGAGTTATAACCTGCAGGAGCAGTGGGTTGCCGCGGCGCTTTCGCTGGTGATAATTGCCGACGAAGCCTGCAAGGGAATTGGCTTTCTAAAAAGCAGTAAAAAGGGAACGTGGCTGCAATTTTTATATTACGGTTTAAATCAGGGCGTGATTGATCGTTGTGATATGTACCCAAGCAGCAGCCAGGACAACGATGCCTATTGGTATCGCAAACTTATCTCCCGCGTTCTAGAGCGTAGCAGTTCCTCCACTGAAGGTCAGAACACCACCGCCTGCGCTTTAATTCCTCCGGATATTCTGTGCGTACAACCAAAAACACGCACCCCTACTGTTGGTTGTACCTTGCGTTCACTGACGCATCACCTGGCATTGCTACCTCCTCAGGGCAAAGTGAAAGTCAAGTGGCACCAGCCTTCAGTAAAATATAAGAAAGATGATTCTTTCAATATCCTTTTCGTGCCTTTCCCTTACCAGATTCGTGCTAAAGACTTTATAGATTGTGGCTCAACGGGGGATACAGGAAAGTTCGATCTGAAGCAATCCTGGTTGGACGATAAGGAATTAAAAAAATTGCACGGGGATGGCCTGGCTGGCTATGTGCGACACTTTATAGCCCAGGCAGAAAAAGAAGTTGACCAGGTGGATATGATTCTGATGCCAGAGCTGGCCCTGGATGATGACAGTTTCTGGATGTTGGTGGAACAGCTAAAACCCAAGTCCAAAAAACGTAATCCTGTGTTACTGGTAACCGGTGTTAAAACGGAAACGGCCGATAAAAAAAGTATTAACGTTGCACGCACAATACTGATTGCCAATGAGCTTAAAGGGCACATTGACCAGAAGAAGCACCACCGCTGGAAGGTGGATGATTCGCAAATTCGGACATATGCCCTGGCGGAGGCCCTGGACCCGGCGAAAACCTGGTGGGAAGATATTGATATAAACGACCGCGAGCTGAACTTTGTGGTGTTCCGTGGCGGTGCCTGCTTTACCACATTAATCTGTGAAGATCTCGCCCGCATCGATCCCTGCCAGACAGTGATACGCTCTTTAGGCCCCAACCTGGTATTTGCATTGTTGATGGATGGCCCCCAGATTAATGGCCGGTGGCCAGAGCGTTATGCCATGAGCCTTGCTGATGATCCGGGCTCCTCCGTGCTCTCTGTCACGTCTTTTGGCTTGGTGGAGCGATCAAACCACAGTTATGGCTCAAATGAACGCAGCCTCGGTTTGTGGCGGGGCAATGGGCAGGGCACAGAAAGCATTGTGCTGCCATTGGATTGCAAAGCAATGGTGTTAAATTTGAGTTGCGAAACGCGGGTTGAACACTCTCTGGATGGCCGAAATGATGGTTGTTCGGCCAAATATTGGAAGCTTGTCGGCAAAATCGGCCTGCGAGGATGATATGAACAAATTTCATTCAGTATTGAGGCAGAATTTGCTATGGTATTCACAAGAGTGCAGTAAGCCCCGCTTTGTTGAACAAGGGCAACTTGCCACAGGTGCTGGTGATGTATAGATCTGAAGAGTTGAAAAAACAGGATGAAGAGCTTCTTGAGCAGGCCTTCGAAACATTGGGTAAAGATCTCGATGCCAAAAACGAAGAGTACCTGGTTAGCCAGGAGGCTAAGCAGCGCAGGAAAATGAAGATTATTCTTGAGAGTAGTCCGCTCAAAGCAAAGCATCAGTCTCAGTATGATCGCTTAAAGAAGTTGCTCGACCTTTAAGCTGGTGCAGTTTTCCCGGCGCGATATATCCGCTGTAAATCTTATCCCTTTGTTGTTAATGCGCGGCTTTACAATCAGCTGTTTGTAATTCTTTTGGCCAGGGTTGTAGCCAGTACTCATCTTTGTCGGTGGGAGCCCAGGAGGGCAGTGAGGGATTACACAACTGAATCACAGTCCTGTTTGACAGGTCCAGCTTTTCCAATGCGGTGACAGTATTGGGGTGTGAATAAAACAGTTCAGCAAAGCTGCCATTTTTGTAGGCTTTCGCCAAACCATACTCCAGCCTTTCTGCCAGCTCATGATTTCTCTGGTGAACGTAGAGGGCTGTCATGCTGGGGTAACTTAGGGCGACGGAGGGCTCAACCACAACCGGCAGGCCTCGATAGATCTTCAGTTCGGGAATTAACTGCAGTGCGCCCCGGGGGAAATAGTCAAAGCGTTTGTGGATCAGCATATCGACCAAGGAGGGGATATTGCCGGTGGTTACCACCGGAAGGCCGTTTTCCTCAAGGATCATTGCATCTGTCCAGTTTTCTCCCTGGCCTGCAGATAGCTTGGCAAGGTCTGTACGGGTCTTTATTTCTGCAAAGCGCGGCAGGTCGTCACTTCTCACGAGGAAGATGCGGAAGCCTATCAATCCCTTGGCGATGGGGATTTTAACCGGCAGAAAGCGTTTATCTCGCTCCAGACTGACCGTGAGAGATACAGCATCAATTAACTGATCTTTCTGAAGGTAAAGCTCCATGCGTTTCAATGGCAGCTCCCCCTCAAGCAGTTCCGCTACGCAAGGGCCATATTTATCTGCTGACTGAGACAGCGCTAACTGAATAAGGCGGAAGATGTAATCCGCTTCCGGCTTTTTAGCCCGATATTTTGGTGGAAATATCAGGCTTGGCACTGGTTCATTATTACGCACTTCGCAGGCGAAAGCCGGGCTCACGTGGCTCTGGAGAAGCATCGAACAGACGAACAGCCACAGACAGCGGCGAATAGTTGTCGTCCTATATATCAAAATCTTCTTGTCCACATTAAATCCGGCTATGCCTCTGCAAGCACTAGTGATGTGTATAAAGCATAGAGTAAAAGCGCCCTTCTTGCCTATTGGAAGTTAAGCCTGCCAGCTCTCATGGCGCGGTAAACACCGGGGTGCTTATAGCGAAAGCGAGTGTGGCACAATGGCGCCATGGATAAATGTTTTGGCGCACTTGTGGTAACCAATAAAGAAAAGGGGCTCCGGCCGGAGCCCCAGATGGGATGGTCTATAGCTGAGCTCTTACAACAAAAGCAATGCGGCGGTCGGTATCGGTCCAGCTATACTGCCCCGTTTTAAGCGTGCCGTCGCCTCTGGCAACCTCGAGCTCTGTGCGTGAATTGAGCAGGTTGGTTGCTTGTATCCCAAGCTTCCAGTTGTCGTTTAGAGAGTAGAAAAACGAGCCATCCAGCTGTCCGTAGTCGCCTGACCACACAGGACGATTAAGGTTGGCTGCGGAAGTGGTAAGCAGGAACCGTTCCCGCCAGTTATACGCCAGACGGGCAGAGATATCGTATTTTTCGTACATCAGAGAGATGTTGTAGCTACTTTTCGACATGCCCTCAATAGGTAGTGCTTCGTCGGTCGCGCCTTCAGCCTGGGCATCTTCGAAGGGGTTTACCGCAGTATTTACACCGCCTTCGTTATCGATATAGGTGTAGTTGGCTTGCAGACCAAACCCAGACATAAACCCTGGGAGCATGTCGTAGAATTGCTGATAGGCAATTTCAAACCCCTGCAGCGTTCCGTCGTCTGCGTTCGTTTGCCTGGAGACTTCAAAGCGGTGGGTTTCGCCACCATAAGTGTGTTCTTCCACTTGAGTCACCAGCGCAATATAGTCTTCTATAGATTTGTAAAACAGTGCAGCCGTCAGGCTGCCTGAATCGTTGAAGTACCATTCAACCGTTCCATCGATCTGGTTCGCGGTTGTTGGTTCCAGGTTGGGTTGACCACCTTCACCATCTCCCACATAACCCTGCTCAACAATTTCAGGGTCGAATTCATTGCCGAGAAAAGCGAAACTCAGGCTGCTGTAGGGGCGAGTCTGACTAAAGTCAGGACGAACCATTGCCTGAGACGCGCCAAAGCGCATTTGCACTTCTTCGGTGACAAAGAAGCGAAGGTTCAAGCTTGGCAAAACATTGGTGTAGCTATTGTTAAATGTTTTGTAATCACCAAGCTCCGCTACGTAGGCATCGACAAAATTTGCCGCGCTGGTACAGTCAGCTGACGGCGCGGCGGCACATTCCTCTGCGACACCACCAGCGACGGAGCGTCCCATCGCATCAATCTTTGTTTCTACCACCCGAATGCCAAAGTTACCATCCATCACGTTGCCTGCGGCAAAATTAACCTGCCCATAAAACGCAGTGGTTTTTTCTTGCTGCTCGTTTATACCCGCACTGACATTGTCTCCTCTAGGGTCTAAGTCATAGGCATCCGGCGCGACCAGTGGTGACCATCCCCAGCCGTTAATCGTGGTAACCGGTTCAAGGTAGCTGTATGCCCGTGCGGTGTTGGAAACAAGGTTTGTTTTTGGTATCCAGCCGACTGCAGGCACATCGATGTCTCCTCTGAAGAAGTCATCAAATGTGTACAGTTCGGTTTGGTTGGGAGCGACATCGGGGTCGTCGAGATAGATAATGCCAACGTCCGCTGGAGGGGTATTCCACCATTGGTTAGCCAAAATCGACCAGTTCCATCCAGATTGCTTGGTTGTTGCGTCCTTATTACTCAGTCGCAAACCAAACTGGATGGAGCTCAGAAAACTTCCGTTTTCAAAGGTATATTCCGCATCCAGGCGGCCCGCCAATGATTCAGCCTGATTGTCTTCGATATGGTCCATGGCCGCCGCCCACCAGTATTGGTCCTGCTGCAGCTGTCTTTGATCGTTTGCGTCGATTATGGGGTTCGAGCCACGAAGGTCGAAATCCACGCTTACACCGGAGTCTCGTGCATTTTCGATATCCACAGGGGGAGGAGGTGCTAGTTGTGTATAGACCGTCATGCTCAAAATATCGGCTTCAGAGCTTACGTACTGTAGGTCGCCGCTTATAGTCCAGTTGTCACTGGGGGTATATTCAAGATTAATAGAAAAATCACTGGTGTTGCTATCTCGATTGCCATAGCGGTTGTTGAATGTCAGTGCCGCATTGGACACTGTACCTGAGGTAACATAATTGTCTTTGTCATAGGTTTGAGTGTCGTTGGGGCTTATGTTTCCTCCCCAGGCTTCGTCTATAGAGACAGAGCGTTCAATATCAACGGGGTTTGCCGATGCATAAAAGCCCTCCGCTGTCACAGTAAGGTCCTCGTTGGGAGACCACTGCAATGCAGTGCTGAATGCATCTCTGTCTTGCTGCCAATCAATTCTGCGAAAGCCGAGGTTCGTGGGGAGCCAATACTCTGTACCGTCAACGTCGGCGCCTTCGTAACGCCCTGTTTGGATTGAATCCGTTCTATTGCCGATGTCTGCAATACTTGCGGAAAACAAAAAGCCGATTTTGCCTCCGTCTGTCAGGTCCCAATTATTGCTATACAAACCGCTATACGAAGTAAAGCCTTTGCCGTACAGGTCGGCGTAATTGTAGTCAATGGAGCCAGCCAGGAGCATATCGCTGGAATCAAAGGGCTTGCGGGTGCGCAGGTTCACCGTGCCACCAAGGGCTCCTTCAATCATATCAGCAGTAGGGTTTTTAAAGACATCAATACCGCTCATGAGGTCTGCAGAAACATCTTCAAAGCCCAGCGAGCGGCCATTGTTGGCTGAGAATATGTCCCGACCATTTAATTCGGTGCGAACCCAGCTCAAGCCTCGGATAAACACGTCACCACCTTCTGAGGCCAGCCTGGCCGGGTCCCGGTTCTCGTTTGTTCTTTGAAGTTGTACACCGGGTACGCGTTGGAGAGTCTCAGAAATAGAGCGGTCAGGCATGGCTCCGATATCGACAGCGGTTACGGAATCTACCACTTGCGATGCTTCTCGCTTGAGGGTTTGTGCTGATTCGATACTCTGCCTCATTCCCTGCACTATCACTTCTTCTTCTGGTTCTACACTTGTACCTTCTTGATCTTGTGCAAAGGCTGAATGAATGGTTCCCAGAGCCAGTAAGGCGAATACCGATGCACTGCTGGCGAGTAGTTTTGGTTTTAGTAAAGTTTTATTTGCTGCTTGGTTTGGTCTCACGACGTTACTCCTGTTTATTATTTAACCTGTTATTTGGCCCAGAGAATGGGTATCAGGTTTGTTTTGAAAACTTTTTATTTTTTTCCTGTCAGCCTATTTTTATAGGTTGACGCGCTTTTTTGACTTCGAGTTGCTTGTCATTGCATTTATGCGCACTGGGCCAGAACTGCGTTAGATAAACAGAAACTTACAGGCCTAGTGTTGATGCTCGTCAATGAAAAATGGTGTACAAGTGTTCATGCAATGGGCACGCAATTTTTTATATAAACTATGGTTCGAATATGAAAAAGTGAAATTAATTAAATGTATTGGCGGTAGTAGTTTGATTGTTTTTATGTATGGCGTGGTATTTCTTGCCAGAAAACACCATGGCTTAGACAAAACAGGCAGTCGGCGCACATCGGTTAAATGGACTAAAAAGGATAAGCCGCAGCCACTAAAGTCCGGGTGACAGGCAGAAAACCCTCCTGGAGGCCAGGAGCCAGGCATGCCTCTGTATTGCATCAGGTGTGCGACTGAGGGATATGCCTGTCATTAAACACTTCTTAATAACATGACAATCAAATGAATCGTCGCAACATCAGGGTTTTGCGTGCAAAGTCTTGATTTTAAGCGCTCGCATGAACCACTGGTTGATGACACTCTGTACCACCAATTAACCCGGCAGAGAATCTCGCCGGTTTCATAGCGTCTGGCCAACGGTGTATGGGCTTGATTGTATGAATTACTTACCACTTTAGGTAAGTTGGTCAGGCCAGTTATAGGAATCTTGGCGAAATTCTGCTAAAACGGCTGTGCAAATATTATATATAAAAATAACTGCATATCAGAACAATAATGATGGAGCCAGGTTTCCTATGGCTCGCCAAGCCCAACGAAGGAGACACCAATGCCAACACGCATCCTTTTATATTTTTCCCTTCTCTGTATCAGTTTTAGTGCCAGCGCCCAAGACTACGGCGTCAAAATGGCTGACTCGATCATGGAGCGCAACCCTAACACTTATCGAAGCTGGGACTATGAAACAGGCACCGTTCTGCGTGGTTTCGAATTACTCTACAAGGCCTCCGGAGATGAAAAATATCTGAATTACATCCGCGCTTCTGTTGAAAGCCAGGTCAGCGCGAATGGCGTGATCAGCGGTTACTCCATGTCTGATTACAATGTGGACGAGGTGAAAGAGGGTAGTTTGGTTCTTTATTTGTATGAACTCACCGGGGATGAACGTTACCGCGCAGCCGCAGCGAGCCTGATGCAGCAGCTGGATCGTCAGCCACAAACCAGTGAGGGTGGCAACTGGCATAAGAACAAATACCCGGATCAGATGTGGCTGGACGGCCTTTACATGGCCCAGCCCTTCAACGCGCATTATGGCGCGTTGTTTGATCGCCCAGACAACATTGATGATGTGGTGCTCCAGCTGCGCTTAATGGAAGACCATGCGCGTGACCCGCAAACCGGTTTGCTATACCACGGTTGGGATGAAAGCAGAAATGCCTCATGGGCTAACGCTCAGGGCCAGTCCCCTGAATTTTGGGGGCGTTCACTCGGCTGGTATGCCATGGCACTGGTTGATGTACTGGACTACATACCCGACTCCTACTCGGCGCAGCGCACAGAGATTGTTGCCATACTGCAACGCCTGGCTGAGGCGATGGTAAAAGTGCAGGACCCATCAACGGGTGTTTGGTGGCAGGTTCCAGATAAAGCCGGTCAGAGTGGTAACTGGATTGAAAGTTCTGTAACCGCAATGATGTCCTACTCCCTAGCAAAAGCGGCACGCCTTGGCTATATCGATGCCAGCTATGCGGATTCCGCTAAAAAGGCCTGGAATGGTCTTGTGAGTGAATTTGTGACGCAAGACTGGAATGGCACACTCAGCCTGACGGCTACCTGTGAAGGTACCGGTGTTGGCAGCAGCTATTCCTTTTATATTGGACGAGCACGCCGCAGCAATGATCCAAAAGGCCTGGGGCCATTCCTGATGGCTGCGGCGGAGATAGAGTTTCAGGGGAGCCCCAGTCCTAAACCCCGCCTCAGTTCTGCGATCGCTGACAAGGATTTCTCGCAGGGTGACGCGCAGTTGCTGATCGACTTGAACACCGTTTTCACTGACCCCGACAGCGATACCCTCTACTTCAGCCATAGTGCCTCTGAATTAAACGACACCAACGTCAGCTTGCAAGGGGCTTTCCTCACGATTGACCCACAGGTTGTGGGCTCTGTTACCCACACAATAACCGCCGATGACCAGCAAGACGGAAGCGTATCGGATAGCTTTGTTGTGACAGTGCATTCTGAAAACCTGTTCAGTGTTGAAATTCAGGCAGAAAGCGCTAACTGGTCCAGTGGTACCGTTGACCGCAACCACGCCGGATACACCGGTACCGGCTTTGTTAATACCGCTAATGCCACTGGAGAGTGGCTGAGCTTTGTCGCCAGTGTGCCCGCTGCAGGTGAATATAACCTGCTAGTGCGTTATGCCAACGGAGCCTCGGCTGAGCGCAGCATGTCCGCAGAGGTGAATGGCTTGCAGCAAATAAGTTCTGTCGCGTTCCCTGTTACGGGCAGCTGGTCAAACTGGGGTGAGCAATCACTTACTGTTCTGTTGGCTCAAGGCGAGAACACTATCCGCCTGGTGTCTCTGGTATACAGTGGTGCGGCTAATATTGATAAATATGTTGTTTCAACTGAAGAGGTAAGCCCGACACAGGAGCCTGATCCAGAGCTCAGTGTTGTTTTAAACGCCAGCGTGAACGATGGTGCGGTGTCTCTTTCCTGGTCCTATACGGATTTCGACGCGTTGGAACAGGACATCTATCGAGGCCCTAGCGCAAGCAGCGCAGAACGGCAGTTGATCGCTTCCGGTGTGAGCGGTGACACTTATGTGGACAGAGGCCTCAGTGAGGGCTCTTATTACTACTGGCTTGGCGCGGCCGATGCCGAGCCAAATAGGATCGAATCGTCAGCGGTGCGCGCAGTTGTGGAAAGCCTGCCTCCCACGCCGACCCCAGGCCCTGAGCCTGTTGTTACGCTTCAGGGTGGCGTGTCAGGCTCAGATGCATCTCTCGCATGGTCTTATCAAAACTTTAGTGCAGCCAGCCAGGGGCTCTATCGCGATACCGATGCCGAGCCCAGTGGTCGAGTGTTAATTGCGAGCGATATTAACGGAGCCAGTTACACCGATTCGGGGCTTGAAGATGGCGACTATTATTACTGGCTCAGAGCTACTGACCCTGAAGGTAATACCCTTGAATCTGATGTGGTGGGCGTGACTGTAGATGCAGGGCCGACACCTGAACCTTCAGCAAGCTGCGATTACGCAGTACAAAACCAGTGGGGTAGTGGGTTTGTTGGTGAGATAACTATCTCCAACAATAGCGATACGCCAATTTATGGTTGGACTATCCGCTGGGCCTATGCGACCAATTCCCGTGTAAGCACTATGTGGAGTGCCGAATTAAGTGGTACCAACCCTTATACCGCCAGCAACCTCTCCTGGAACGCAACCATCGAGCCTGGTCAAAGCGTCAGCCTCGGCTTTCAGGGACGCAAACCACGGGGAGCTGCCGCAGAGATTCCTGAAATCACAGGGGATGTTTGTCAGTAAGCTCTCAGCTTCTTAACAAGGCCCGCACACTAACAACCCGGCAATTAAATAGATTATCCTATCTATTTAATTGCGCGCCCATGAAATACTGGCGCAAATGCGTGAATTTATTCGTATTTCAAGGGCTTACATTGCTCTGCGGGCATCTACTAGCAGCGTGTCGCAGTGGCAAATACCGGATTCATGTCTACACCAAAGCGAGTTGTCTCCAAACCCTTAAAAATGTGACAAAATAGTTAACGGGACAGCAGTGATTGTCAGCGACTCGATTGCTGTTAATTTTCAAGAGGCAGGAACACGTATGCGGGTATTTTTGTGCGACCATTGCAAACAGCTCATCTTTTTTGAAAATACCTTATGCACGAACTGCAATTGCCCTGTTGGCTTCGACCCGGGCGATATGCGCATGCGCACTTTCGACTGGCTTGAAGATAAAGCAGGGCTCACTCGGGTTATTGATGGTAAGTCCTATCGTTATTGCGACAACCAGAAGCACGCAGCATGCAACTGGGTCGTACCAGAAGAGAGTGAGAGCGCATACTGCAAGGCATGCCAGTACAACAATAATATTCCTCAAATCAACGAAACTAATCTGCGACTTTGGCGAAAGCTGGAGGTGGCAAAAAAGCGCCTTGTGTATTCCATGTTCCGTTGGAACTTACGCGTGCCAGCCAAGCTTGAGTGCCCGGAAGTGGGGCTGGAGTTTGATTTTCTGGAGGAATTAGAAGAGCAAAAGGTCTTTACTGGCCATGCTGAGGGCACTATAACCATAAATGTTGCTGAAGCGGATGACGCCGTTCGCGCAAAAAACAGGCTGCTACTTAACGAACCCTATCGTACCTTGCTCGGTCATTTTCGGCATGAGGTGGGGCATTATTTTTGGGATTTGTTTTTTCACGAGGCAATAGAGCTGGAGGCCTTCAGGTCGGTGTTTGGTGATGAAACTGTGGACTATCAGCAGTCCCTGAAAAAACACTACGAAAGTAAACAAGAGTCCGATCAGTGGAAGGAGCATTACATAACGGACTATGCCGCAAGTCACCCCTGGGAGGACTGGGCCGAAACTTGGGCTCATTATATTCATATTGTGGATACCTTGGAGACCGCTTATGCAACTTCCAGTACCTATGTTAATCGTTTGAATGCGGGCATGGACTTTCTGCCTTTTAACCCCTATACGGAACCAGACTTTAAGCAAATTATTAACAACTGGTTCCCTCTCACATACTCGGTGAACAGCATAAACCGCAGCATGGGTATAGCAGATCTATACCCCTTCGCATTAACCGACGGTGTGATAGAAAAAATCCACTTTATTCACGATTTGCTTGAAAGAATAGAAGCTAAAGGCTTGAATCTTCCTGAGAGTCTGGGCAGGGGAAGTGAGGTAGAGGTAAAATAAAAAAAGGGGCCGAATTAAGCCCCTTTTTGTTATCAGCGATAAGGTTTATTTGGCTGCTTTCGCGCGACGACGGCGCATATATGCGGCGAATGCCAGGAAAGTGCCGAACAGTGGCAGGCTGGCAGGTACCGGAACAGGGTTGGGGTCGGTTGGCTCGTTGGAGAATGAGCTGGCCTGAATCATCAACCAGGAGTCCAGAACAGCATCACCTGAGTCTGCAATGGCAAAGGTCATGGTGTGGATACCAGGGGCAATATCCAGAGCGGAAATCTGCAGAACAGTAGTGAATCCGTCCATCTGAGTATTGTTAGAGGCAGCGGTATTGTCGATGAAAAATTCGGCATTGCTGCCGTTATTGATATTGTTGATGGTGATAGGCGTTCCGTCGTCCAGAGTAGCAATGTTATCGCCATCCAGGAACAGCGCGAATACATCGTTGAACTTAGTGTTTACGTACTCGTTGTACTCTTCTGATCCGAATACCATGTTGAAGTAAAGTTCGCCACCCAGGCCACCATCAATTTCGAAGTCGAAAGATAAAACATTGGTGTCGTAAGTCGGGTGTCCAGATAAGGCTTCCAGCTGAGCGTTGCCGTTTACACCACTGTTGTTATAGCCAGCATTACTAGCGTCATTGGGGCCTTCTGCTAAAACAGCGGAGCCGGAGGATAAGATAACGCCTGATTCAATGCCAATTCCAGATGCGATACCATCGGTGAATGTGCCTGACGCGCCACTTGCGCCATTGTAGTTAACGTTGCTGATACTTACGCCTGCACCAAGGATCGTATTGGCCAAAACTGTGCCGCTGTCTTCCGGGGTAACAACCAGGGCATTTGCGGAGCTTGCCACCAAAAGCGCTGCGGCTGCAGTAATTGCGGGAATGAACTTCATTGTTTGTAACTCCTTGAGTTTTTATAAACAGTTAGTATTTTTTATCCGGTAATACTGACTACTGATCAGTATAAAAAGTTTCAGCAAAAAGCAGACCAAATGTGTGGCCATCATGCTGTATGGGGGCTATCAGCAGTTTACGTGCTAGCGTTTTTTATAGAACTGTAAAGATTGTCGACCGCTGGGTTGCGAGGGCCCGTTAACACTAATTTAATGAGTTTGGCCCATTTTTTGTCCAGGGCAGAAGAAGCGTGATTTACTTGTTTCAACTAAGCGACTGAAAGGTAAGTGGGCGAAAAATTGGCCTGGCCTTCGGATTGCGGCAGAAAACGCGCCACACATTGTATATTTTGAATCACTAAACTACGCTCTTCGCGCCTGGATTTGGCGACTTTTTCAGTCGCAACAGAGGTAATTTAATTAGTGTTAACAAGGCCCTAGGACCTAAATTCAAAGACGCCGCATTTCATCGATGGCTGTAATTCCTCCGTGAGCCTCAGGCTGTATTATATGCAGGTTTCGAGCTATCTCGTGTGTTTAACCGTGCTAACAAAGGCGCGTACTTTGCTGAAGTTCGCTGTAAATTCAGCCGACATAAATATTAGTGGGGGCTTAATCTTTTTGTAACGGCAGAGCCATGGCTAATGAATCTATGGCATAGTCGGTTTAGAATGAGCGAACTTCAAAATAACAATACCGCCAACAGCGAGGTGTTCCTTGAAAAAGCTTACATGGATTCTGCTAAGTGTTTCATTTGTTTTGTTCTCCGCGTGTACTGAAAAAGGCTCCGCTACCAAATATCAGGATCTTATGGATGCTGCCAATGCTTACCTGGAAGCCGGCGACCTGGGCAGCGCAAAAATCGAATTTAACAATGCGCTTCGCGCTAAAAGTGATTCTGCTGAAGCGCTCTATGGTCTGGCTCTGGTGCTGGCAGCGGAGAACCGCTGGCATGACGTCGAGCGCTACCTCAGCAAGGCCCTTGAGTACGATCCTTCCCACCAGGATGCGCGTGTCAAGCTGGCCAGCTCTTATCTTCGTTCAGGGAAGCTTGCCGAAGCAGAGCGGCACAGGGATTACCTGCTAGAGCATTTCCCTACTTCGTTGGATGCACAGTTAGTCGCAGCCGCTGTGAGTTATCGAAAAGGAGAAAAAGAAAACGCAAGAGCCTACATAGATAAGGTTTTTGCCGCAGACGCCTCCAACGTGGATGCAACTGTTTTGAAAGCAAACGATTTTATTAGTGAGGGGGATTACCAAAAAGCTGTCGACCTGGTGGAGCAAAACCGGGCTAAAAACATGCAAAGCGCTGAACTATCCATCGTAAAAATCAGGGCGCTGAGTTATCTTGGCCGGCTTGAAGAGGCTGTGCCGGAATATGAAAACCTTATTCAGCAATATCCGAAAAATCTTGTTTTTATGGACTCCCTGGTCAGAGTTCTTCTCCAATCCCGGCAGCCTGAAAAAGCATTACAAACCTTGCTTAGCCATGCAGAATCCAATAGAGATATTGAAACCTTCCGAAAAGCGGTTTCCCTGGAAGCCAGGTTGAAGGGGCTGGACGCGGCGGAAAAGAGTGTGGTTGATTATATTGCCAGATATCCAGACCTGCCTGAATTGCAACTTGTGCTTGTCGACCTGTTTATCGCAGCAAAGATGGAAGACCAGGCGATGAGTAAGCTGGAAAGTATCATCGCGCAAAACAAGCAGGACAGTGTGGCGCTGGCGGCTAAAAACCGGGTGGCAGCATTGGCTCTCAAAAGCCGGCAACTGGAAAAAGCAAAGCAGTTGTATAGCGAAGTGCTTGAGAGCGATAAAGAAAACCTGGATGCATCCTTGGGGCTTGCCAATATTAAAATTATTGAAGGGGATGAAAAAGGTGCTGTGGTTGGTTTAAGGCTTGCCTTACGTCAAAATCCTGATAACCCCAGGGTAAATCTTGCTCTGGCGAAAGCACATGAGAAGCTGGGGGAGTTCAACCTGGCGAATCAGCACTATGCACAAGCCGTCCATACCAGCCAGCAGGGTAAGGCGGAGTCCGTGGTTTATGCTCAGTACCTTTTGTCACAGGGTGAGTACAGTAAAGCGGATAGCCTTCTCACTCCAATACTGGAAGGCCACAAAGATGATGCTGATGTAGTGAAATTACTGGCGAACGCAAAGATTGCGCAGCAAGACTGGAAAACCGCCGAGTCGCTGGCTGCCTATTTGGATTCCCGGTATCAGGATGCTGTAGGTGCAGAGTTTATTCGGGGCTATTCTGCATCGGCGCAAAAAAATTATCCTTCTGCCATATCAGCATACAAAAAAATCCTCAAGCTTTCGCCGGAAAGTGATGAAGCTGTGGTGTTACTGGTCAGGAATTATCTGGCCGCAGGGGATATTGCGGCGGCGCATGACTTTTTGGATCAGACCATAGCGAGTCGGCCAGAAAATGGAAAGTACTTCGTGTTGAAAGGGGAACTCTACGAAAACAAAGGTGAGAATGCACTCGCCGAACAGGCCTACAGGAGCGCTTTGTCGAAAAGTAAGGGTCTGGTGTCCGCTCACAGTAATCTTATAAAACTGCTAATGAAACAGAAAAAGTATGCGGATGTTGAGGACGCAATTGCGCAAGCCCTGGCTGTTTACCCTGGCTCGAAGTTGTATCAGTTTTATCAGGCGACTTTGTATTCCAGCACGGGTAAGTTGGAACAGAGCATACAAATATACAGAAACCTGCTGGAGCGCTACCCGGATGATGAACTCGCTGCAAATAATCTGGCAAGCATGCTGACAAGCAAGGGCGGTGAACAAGATATCATCGAAGCCGAGCGAATTGCGCAGCGTTTCAAAAGCTCTGAAAACCCCATGTTTCTTGATACTCTTGGCTGGATCTATGTTAAGCAGGGCAAGCCAATGGAAGCTATTGAACTTGTGCAGAAAGCCTTGCAGGGCCTTCCCGATAATCAAGAGGTTCAGTATCACCTGGGAGTGGCCTATAAGCTTGCAGATATTAACACTGAAGCGAAGAAATGGCTGACAAAATCTCTTGAAGGTAATACCGCTGACGAGGCATGGAGAGCTGATGCTAAAGCGGCATTGAGTGAGTTGTAAGGGAAATTTATTGATTAAAGCCGAACCCTTGTGTTCGGCTTTTTAATGGTAGCATATAAAGCTTCTGCTGAGCCTTAACAGGCACTAAGAGGAGTACAGGCCTTAAAGTCTTCACCAAAGCGGCAGACAACTACGGGCAACAGCTCGATAAACGCCATACATACGGCACTGGGAAAAACATTTGTTGAGGTGGAAAAACTGTGCAGTTTTGATGCGCCCAAAAGGGTGTAGACCTCATCTTCTGTGAGAACTTCGCCCAAGTAGCTGTTCCTCCAGCCGCGATACTTTCTTTCGAGCGTATCATTCCCTTGAAATTTATCATTTAGTGCTTGAACAAAGTCTCTTATTCCCCTTGCACCAAAAAGCTTACAGAGCTCTTTTTTCAGCTCTTCATCACTCATTTCCAGTTTCAATCGAATAACCAAAAAGGTTGAACAAATATCCAGTGCCGTCATTATACTTTCCTCCGTTAAAAAGTGGCTCCGTTACAAGGCTACTAGCAAGAAATCAGGCTTGTTGTGTGATGTGGACATCCATTTGTGGGAAGGGGATTTCAATTCCCGCAGCATCAAAGCGCTTTTTAACCTGCTCATTGAGTTCGAAAAACACAGGCCAGTAGTGGTCGGTTTTTACCCAAACACGATAGGCAAAATTAACTGAAGAATCACCAAGCTCAGCTACCGCAATAGTTATTCCCAGTTCGCGGATAATCCGGCTTTCAGCATCGCTAATACTTTGTAGCTCATTACGAACCTGATCCAGATTGGCGTTATAGCTGACGCCGACGGTGATATCGACGCGACGCTGGTCTTCTTTGGAGTAATTAGTGATGTTGCCACCCATCACTGATGAGTTTGAAACAATAATCGTTTTATTATCTGGTGATTTCAGTACTGTAGAAAAGATAGAAATTTCCGAAACCACGCCAGCGGTACCACCTGCTTCAACAAAATCGCCCAATTTGAATGGCCGAAATAAAATTAGCAGTACTCCGGAGGCGAAATTTGCGAGCGATCCCTGCAGCGCAAAGCCAACCGCCAGGCCAGCGGCACCAACGATGGCGACAAAAGAAGCAGTCTGTACTCCAAGCTGGCCGAGTGCGGCAATAACCACCATGGTTAACAGCGCGTAATACGACAGGTTTCTGGTGAAGCTGGCTACAGTTTTGTCTACACCTTTGGCCGACATCCCCTTTGCCAACAGCTTGGCTAGGGATTTGGCTATCCATTTTCCTATAACGAATACGGCTAAAGCGAGCAGCACCTTTATACCATAAGTGGTCACAATTTCCGGTAGGCGTGCTAAAAGTTGTTCAATATTTTCTTGCATTGGTATTCTCCTAATTCACGCTAAAGCTATTTAATGGTTTTTTCGATAGTGGCTTTTATTTGTGCTTCCACTCTTCGGTTTTTCGCGCGACCTTCTGCGGTGTCGTTAGTGGCGATGGGGCTTTCTTCTCCGAAGCCTTTCGCATATAAGCGCGCAGCATCGATGCCAAAAGTGGTGATTAAAAGTTGTTTTACGGCTTCAGCCCGTTTCAGTGAAAGTGTTTTGTTATAGGCAGCCGCGCCGCTTGAGTCGGTATGCCCTTCGATAGTGGCAGATGTTTGCGGGTAGCTTGTCATGAATGTTGCCAGGGCTCGGATATCATTCAGGTTGTCGCTGATAACTTCATCTGAATTATTGGCAAAGGTTATATTCAGGGCAAAGCTCACATCTTCTTTCAAGGTTTTGTAGCAACCCTCAGTGTTTACCACTGCGTTTTTTTCTGTGTCAGGGCACTTGTCAACGGTATCGGGTATGCCGTCGTTGTCGCTATCCTGAATGACGGTGCAGCCGAAGGTATCAACTTTTTCACCTGCACCGGTGTTTGCACAACGGTCGTTTTCATCGTTCACACCATCACCATCGGAATCAGCTGGTGCTGCTGCTATAGCCGTTTTACTGGAGGAGGATTTTCCGCCAAGGAATATTTGCACTCCGACATTAAATGCGGCTTCGGTGCTTTCTGTCTCAAAGCCAAATAAGGCCCGCAGATCACTTCGTAGAGCGACAATATCATTCAGCGCGTATTTAACTCCCAGGCCGGCATTAAACAGGGTTTCTTCTATTTCGTTTGCGCTGTTTCCAATGCGGCTTTCGCCCCCGCCAAACACAAAGTAGGGCTGAAGCTTCTGGTTTTCCAGAAGGTGGTAAAAGGCGTCAAGTCTGAATTGTTCTGAGTCCAGCTCGTCACTACTCAGGGTGCTGTCCGGGTTGGCGCGCGTGTATGCGATCTCTGCGGCCCAGGGAGACGCCCACTGATAACCCAGAGAAAAACTGGCTGAGGGCGCGTTCCTGGCTGCATGGTCTTCGTTTGAGTGGGTTAAATAGCCCAGCGCCGGGGCCAGATAGACGCCAGTTTGCTCGGCGTTGCTGTTAAGGGATAGGCTTGCAGCGATAATACAAGCACAGGCTTTAGTTTTAATTGAAATAATTTTTGATGTGTACATAGTCAATCCTCCTGAATGGCAGGTCATAATCATCATGACTGCTACGGCTTCGCATTATCGTGGAGGATGGCTAGAGGGGGGTGTAAAACCCTGTAAAATGTCGCAGGCTAAATGTTGGTCAGTGGCATCGTTAAAGAGAATGTGACGCCTTCCAGGTGATTGTTTTCAAAGGTGATTTTTCCTTTGTGTCGGCGAGCCACGGTTTCAACAAAGTGCAGCCCGAGGCCCGCACCAGCGCTGTGTTTAGGTGTATTTCCGCGCCCGAATTTTTTGAATATCTGCGCTTTCTCGTTTTCTGCAATTCCGGGGCCCTGGTCAGCGATAGCGACGCATGCAGCGCTGTTATCCCCGGCCAAACTCAGGCTTAGCGATACACGGGAATGTTCCGGGCTGTATTTAATCGCATTGTATAAAAGGTTAATGATCGCCCGTTCAAGTAAGTGGCTGTTTGCCATTACCCATAAATCATTATTACAGCGGCTTATTTCCACGGTAATAGATTTATCCAGTGCTGCAGCCCTGGCCTGTGAGTAAGCTGCATCTGCAATACTGTGTAAATCACATAATACAAATGACGCGTGGTCGATGGTCTCTGCCTTGTTGAGTTGAAGCAGATTTTCTGCCATTTCGAGATTTCGTGAAGCGTAGTGTTCGATATCTGTGAGGGCCCGGCCAAAGAAATCAGGTATGTCATTTTCCGATCTTATATGTTTGCTCAACGCCAGAATGGAAACCAAAGGGGAGCGTAAATCGTGCGATATGAAATTGAGTGTTTCCTGTCTCGAACGTTCACTCTTTTTAAGAAGGCTAACATCTGTGATGGTGAGTAAAATAATGGATGTGTGTTTTCGCGTTTCTTCTTTACTTGGCCGCCAGATAACAATGTTTCTGCCCTGCACTACAAGGTCAATAGTCTCGCTAGAGGGGAGTTGAGTATGTGCTTCCAAAAAAACTTCAGCGTCTGCTTGCTGTAACTGGATGACGATATCGCTCCATTTTATTGTGTCAGTAATTTCCAGTACATTTTCGAGTTCCTCCAGGTTGGTTGGTTTGCTATGTTCAGCAAAGAGTTTCGCCGCTTGTTCATTGTCAAAGATCAGCTGGTTTTTATTGCTGAAAATTAACACTGCTTCCTGAAGCTTGGAAAGACTCTGGAATACTAGCTGCCGTGCTACTTCCAATCCCTGGTTTGCCTGCTTGTACTGCTCGATGGTTCTGCTTACCACTTCCGTTCCGCTGGGGCGTTTTTTGACCTTCTCAGCACCATAGAGTAGTTCTCCAAGCCTGTCGTTAGAAGGAATGCTTGAACCATATGTTTTATCTTCACCTGAAGCGCTTTCCCGTTGAATTCTCTTAAGAGAGCGATGGAGAAAAGCGATCGCGAGCTCAAGCCGTAGCCAGCTCCATAGCGGGTAAAAAACACCGACGAATACGACAAAGGTAACAGGCGAGTACCAGAGATCGAACAAGATAAGGAGTAGGGCACTGCATACTGTGGCAAGTGAGCTGAGCGTAATGATGCTTAACAGAAAGTACGCGGGCGACAGGTGAGACACCGCATATAAAGCGGGGAGCAATAAACAGAATAGAATAAGCGCCCCTGTTAGGGGGGGCAGCTCCTGGATCAAGCGGCTTTCAGACAGGCTTTGATAGATCAGGCTATTAATTTCTATTCCCGGCATTCTACCCGATGGGGTTGGCATAATATCGTGGACGCCAGTTGCGGTTGCTCCAACAAAAACTATTTTGTCGGCGAGAAGCTCCTGCGGAATTTTGTTTAACAGTACATCTGCATAGGATATTTGGATGGTGCTACTTTCTTTTTGAAAGGGAAGCAGGTTGTAAAAATCCCTGTAAATCAGCATCGGTGAGTAGCCGCCGGTATATCCCGCGCGTGTGCCGGGTAAGCTGGTGTCTGATGTGGCTGTAGCATTTATCAGTTCGTGGAGAGCGAGGGAAAAATGAGGCCATTGGGGGCCTCCCACGCCTTCTTTCAAGAAAACAGAGCGACAAATGCCATCCGTTTCGCAGTTGATATGAGCATGCCCTAGTGCCGCAGCGGCTTCACTGAAGGCTGGAATGGGAGGCACTTCGATAAGCTGCCCCTGGGAGCGTGTTTGCTCAAAGTAAATTGGAAGAACAATTTTTTTATTGTTTTTGATCGCAGTACTAAGGGCTTGGTCTGCTTGTGGATCGGATGTTTCGCTGAAAAGAATATCCAGTGCTACAGCGCGCACCCCAGCTTCAGTCAGTTTATTGATTAATGCTGCGTGTGTATTTCGGGGCCAGGGCCAACGTCCAATTGTCGAAAGGCTTTGTTCGTCAATGGCAACGATAATAATATCCGTGCGCCCGGGCAGAGTATTAAATCGTTGAAGGGCGTCGTAGCTTTCACGGTCGATTCCGCTGAACCATTGCTGATAGTCGGCGAGCGCGGCAGTGATGGCTATGAGCAGGGGCAGGATAATATGCAGATAGCGAATCACAGCCTGTATTTCCTTATCGCCTCTAGAGTAAGGCTAAGGTGCCAACCAGAAATACCACCAGTACCTGCCAGGCTCTGGAGTGCTTGCCTAGTCGCTCAGTTTGTACGCAGCCCCCTTCTAAACCGTATCGCCCAAGGGAGCAGACGCGAGCATAAATGGTTTTTTGTTTTTCCAGACTGTACTCCACACTGTTTCCCGAAACAGTCTCCCTGTAAATGGGTTTTTGCATGTCTTTGTCGCTGTATAGTTCAATACGTGTGGCGTGTGCCAGAGGCTCCGCATGCCATGCCAGTTTAAGCTCTTTATGTTTAAACTCCGCCAGGGTAATACTGGGGATTGTTGGCGGGCGTTCCGCACAAAACTTTAATGTCCGGGGCATGCCAAGCAGGTCGTTTTTATCGATAGCAGAGAGCCGGCCACGGTAGCACCCGTCATCCAGGTTTGGCACGCTAATGGAGGGAAGCGTTGTTGCGAGGGTGGTGATTAAATTCTCTTGCTCTGCCTGGAATAGTTGCAACTGATAGGATGTTGCGTCGACCACGGCCTGCCATTCCAGCGTGAGAGGCAGTGAAACTATTTTCTGCTCGATCAGCTCTGGCGCCGGTAACAAGGGTATGGGTGACGGCAGGGGCTGGTCCCGATGTACACGTATACCGTAACCTTTGGCAAGGGTAAGGGATTCTGCCGGTTCCGTGGGTTCCTCCGAACGAATTTGTTGTATCTCTACTTTTCCTTCGAACACCGAGCTGAGACTTGCAAGCTCGGTTTGAGGCGCGATGGCGAGACTAAATTCGGTGCCCCTGACGGCGGCAACGGCTGAAGGAGAGCTCACGCTGAATTTGGAGCGCGGTTGCTGCTCCCTGACTTTGCTGCGGGCACTTCCCCGCAAAAGCCGAATTCGCGAGTCGACCATACCGGTGCTTCCGTGTTGCGATAACAGGTCTAAAACAATTTCACTGCCTTCTTCCAGGATTAATATCGAACCATCTGCAAACTTCAGGGATGCGGTGCTGGCCTTGCCTGTTGAGACCCTAACACCCAAGAGCAAGGTCATGCCCGGTGTCGCCTTGGTTTGCGGTTCTTGTTGTTGCCTTAAATCAGAGATTGACGCTTCGCCGAGTGTCATTGAGCCTAACGACAGTTTGTCTTGTGGCTCGATACCTTCAACAAATACTTCACCGCGAACAAATATGATTTCTGCTGAAACGGGCTGTTGTTTCAGCCAAGCAGAGGGGAAATTAATACGCGTGCCAGGCGCAAGGCTGGGAGGGTAGTCAACGCCATTGTACGGGCCAACTTTTTGCCAGCATGCTTTTTCTGTGGTGTATTCAAGACATAAATCCCAGAGCGTATCGCCAGGGCGTACCGTATATACCCAGTCTTCAGCATTTGCCTGGAAGCTGCAGCTGGCTATCAGGATGATGAGTATGAGTTGCGCAAGCCTGTTGCTGAGTTGTTTAAAAAATTGGTACATCATTGTTACCGATATTTGCTAGGGCCTGTTAACACTAATTTAATTACCTCTGCCTGAGCCCATTTTTTTGTCCAACAAGGCAGAAGGAGCGTGATTTGGTTGTTCCAAATAAGCGACTGATAACGTAGTTGGGCGAAAAAATGGCCAGGCCCTTCGGGTTGCGGCTGAA
>CAJIBL010000593.1_pt1 | contig 23680 bp, 14 predicted proteins | sample 9199351 | NCBI WGS metagenome assembly CAJIBL01 (sample SAMEA7708304, study PRJEB35096) | sediment metagenome | biome: marine neritic benthic zone biome [ENVO:01000025]; feature: sediment [ENVO:00002007]; material: shallow marine sediment [ENVO:03000034] sea grass bed [ENVO_01000059] ...
TCACTTTACCGCCTTAGGGTTCTGTTCGTAAGCGCGCTTCGCCGGCTTTTGCGGTGTTAAGCCCCAGCGCTTCAAATAATCACCCACTGTTCTTATCGGCATGTTGATCGAAAATTCCTGAAAAATTAATTCCTGTACCGCCTTTCGGGTCCACAAAACATAATCTAACTTAAGTTGATCTGGTAGCTTGTCTGTAATCATTTTTTTGAGTGCAGACTCCTGATCCAGCGATAAACGACGATTGACATCTTTTCCGTGTCCCCTTGGCTTTGCCTTGATGCCTGAAATCCCTTTTTCCTTGTAGGCTTTCACCCATTTTCTAACGGCTGTGTCTGAAACTTCAAGTAGTGACGCTATGTCTGCAAAGGTCTGGCTGCCCTTCCAGAGTTTAATTGCAGTACGGCGTTTTTCTTCTTGAGCGGAACTATGTAATTTGCGAGCATCTATTTTCATTCGTGCATTATATCAAACTATAATGCCGCCAGGTTAATAAATACATACACTCATTTGGTGCGGTGGGTAGAGATACGTGGGCCGGTGGGTTTCAGCATTTTTGGTTAAAAGGTCGAAATAAAGGTATCGCTTCTGAATTAGGAGACTATATACCGGAGCACATCGCCGCCAGAGAGGGCAAGTTTGGTTTAAACCCTAATAGAGAGAAGAGTTATGCCTATCACCTGGATGCGGCCCTGTATGCGAATTTCTTGCGCACAATAGCAGAGCAGAACGATGCTTCAAGAATCTCTGGTACTATTATTGACGTTAATCTCAATGCGCATAGTGGTTATATTGAATCCTTACAACTGGATTCCGGAGAGCTCGTTGATGGTGATTTCTTTATTGACTGCTCGGGTTTTCGTGGCTTGCTGATAGAGAGGGCCTTACACACGTCTTATCAGCAATTCAGTCAGTGGATGTTGTGTGATCGCGCCGTTGCCGTGCAAACGCAATCTTTAAAAGACCCTGTTCCCTATACGCGCTCTGTTGCTCGTCCCTTTGGTTGGCAGTGGCAAATTCCTTTGCAAAACAGAATGGGAAATGGCCTGGTATTTTCCAGTAATTACCTGAGTGACGAGCAAGCCAGAGATTTACTATTGGCAAATATTGAAGGTGAAATACTTAACGAGCCAAGAATTATTCCTTTTAATGCCGGGTTTCGCCCGTGTCAGTGGCATAAAAATTGTGTTGCTGTGGGCTTGTCGGGTGGTTTTATCGAACCCTTGGAGTCGACGGGTATTCACTTGTTCCAACAGGCCATTATTCGCCTTTTACAATTTTTTCCTGTTAATGGAGTTCATCAATCAGATATCGATGACTTTAATTCCAAGGCCGAGGATGAAATCAAGAAAATTGCAGACTTTATAATTCTGCACTACCACTTGACGGAGAGGGAAGACAGTAAGTTCTGGCGCCATTGTAAAAATATGGCCATTACAAGCAGCTTAAAACACCGGATAGAAATGTTTACTCATTCGGCGAGAGTACCCCGGTCACCGGGGCAATTGTTTCGAGAGGATTCGTGGGTACAGGTTATGCTTGGGCAGGGCTTGCAGCCGCAGCATTACCACCCTGTTGTGGACCGGCTGGCAGATGAAGATCTGGAGAATTTTTTAAGGGACATTCAGCAGGGAGTGAGAAAAAATAGAAAACTGGCCGAGCCACGTGGATTTCATTCGGCAGTACTGTTCCGGAAATACATGATATAAAAAAGCCAGGCAGTATATGCCTGGCTTTGTACTCTGTATCAGGAGTGCCAATTAGAACTTGGCGCGAACACCCAGCGCATAACGTGCGCTACCTTCCGATTGAGTCAGCATCTGATTGCTATAGCGACCAAATGTTCTATAGTCTTCGCTGGTGACATTAATACCTTCCAGAAATACGGTGAGTGAATCCGTAATGTCATAGCTGGCCATAATATCAATCTGGCTAAACTCTTCAGCTTGGGTAGGTGGATTGGTTGACTGGGAATAAAAGTGGTTCCACTTAGCCAGGAAGGCGTCACGCCAGTTATAGGCGATTCGGGCCTGGAAACCATTTTTATCGTAGAAGGCAACCAGGTTTGCGGAATCGCTTAAGCCCAGAATAGCGCTTGCATCTTGCTGATCTACTTCAAAGGGCGAATCCGTATCCGTGAGTGTAACGTTGCCCATTACACCAAAGCCACTTTCACCGAACACATGCTGCCCGCCAAGTTCAAAGCCATCAACTGTTTTGGTTTCCTGATTGATTGGGCGGGTAATTTCGTAAACAGCCTGGATAGGCTCTTCGTCCCAGGGGTGGTCGGGGTCGACAATTTCGTCTGTAATAAATACGCCGTCGATCTCTTCAGAAACCGGAGCGGTGACAATGAAATTATCCACCACTTTTTTGAAATAACCCGCGGAGAGGTAGGTCATATCGTTAACATACCACTCCAGGGATAAATCAAAGTTATCAGACACAAAGGGCAATAAATCAGGGTTGCCCGCACTCGCTTGGCCAAAATCGTCACCAGCGCGATACCCACCGTAAGTACGTGAAGACTTCATGCTGCCCAGCTCGGGCCTGGTAATCGTTTTCGATGCCGCAACTCTGCCAATAAGTTCATCGGTGAAATTGTATTTAATGGACATATTTGGTAGAACTACATCGTAACCATCGCCATCTGAGTAAGATTCTTCATCGCCATATATGCGGTCGAATTCTTCTCCTCCCTGCACAAACTCAAGCCGCTCCAGGGTTTGTTCCAGTGAGGTGGAATTAACCGATGTTTGCTCAACGCGCACACCTGCAACCAATACCAAAGGCTGGTTGTTGACTTCGCCTGTCACGGTAGCTTCCGCATAAGCCGACAGAGTTTCCTCCTCTATCACAGACCAGTTTGTTTGTTTCACCAGGTCCAGCCCGCCAAACACCGGATCTGTACTCAGTAAATCTATCCAGGTGTATGCTGCTTCCGCAGGGAAATCGATATAGGTAATTTCATCGGCGAATTCGTGGCCAATGGTTTTAACGCTATAACCGGCAGCTTGTGCTTCTTCCACGCTTGCGAACAGGGCATCTGTTTCACCGACCAAATCATACTTACCTCTAAAGGTGTAAGCGTCTGCGTTCTCACCATTGTTATTGTTGTAGGACTCAAGCGTTTTGGTCTGGTCTGTATACATTATTCCTGTTTTGAAGCTCACGCTGTCACCTTCAAATGTATAGTCCACTCTCGCCTGGTCCAACTCATCCAGGTTGTGGTTTGAGTAGACGTCCATCTGGTGGAGCTTGGCGCTTGTTAGGCTAATATCTGCAGTGTCATAACTGTGATAGGCGCTGTCGCCATAGATACCGAAGGTGTAATCCAGGTCAACGCCTTGAACGTCGGAACGATTAATTTCGGGTTCCTGGTCGGGGTTGCGCTCCGAAGAATTGTGGGCATAGTCAAATACCACGGTGGATTGATCATCCAGTGCCCACTGTAGGTTTGCGCCAATTTGCTGGTTGATTTCTCGCGATTCAGGCGCGCCAACAAAAAAGTCCATGCCTCTGCCGATAAATTGATGGAAGGTGGCTGTACCGTTGTTGTCCGCTTCCCAGTATTCACCTTCTGCAGTTGAGTATGTGCGCCAGGACGCGCTCTCAACATCTGAGCCGGTAACGTTCAAGTCTGAGTACATGGCGTCCAGTGTGCCGGTAATCGCGTCGTTAAAAGCGTACTGGAATACCAGGTTTGCGTTGGTTCGTTTGCGGTTTTTCTCGGTGTGAGTGACTACATGTTGCGTAGGGTGATACTGCAAGGTAATCGGGTCACCGTTGCTGTCCACACTGGTTAATGGCGAGTCTTCCCGCCAGCGGCGTACTTCAATGGAATCCCTTTCAAAATCACGTTCCTGGTAGCTGAAACCAAATAGAATACCTATTTTGTCGTCAATGTTTTTACTGAACAAGCCTGATACGCCGGGTGTCAGGTTACCAGAGCTTTCGTCGGTAATCATTTTTACCTGGCCGGCAAGCTGGTCACCTAGCTCAAGGGGTTTTGAGGTCGTTACATTAATACTGGCGCCGATACCACCCGAAACGACAGCAGCGGAGGACGTTTTATGGACAGAAACACCACTGACCATTTCTGCCGCAATGGTATCGAAGTTAAAACCCCGCCCAGCAGTGGCATTAGGAATCTGGCGCCCGTTTAAGGTTACAGTATTAAATTGTGGGCCAAAACCCCGAACAGTTACCTGAGCACCTTCGCCATCCCGACGGTTGATTGAAACACCGGATATTCGTTGCAGGGACTCTGCAAGGTTGGTATCCGGAAATTTACCAATATCTTCAGAAGAAATGGCATCCACAACACCCGTCGAGCTGCGTTTGATATCCATTGCTTTTTGTAATGATGCCTGGATGCCGCTGACAAACACTTCTTCAAGGTTTTCGTCACCTTGAGAAAATGCGGGTGCAGCAATGACGGAAGTCGTCAGAACGCCGATAATGGCGCGTGATAACTTTTTATGTCTAAACATAGTCTCTCTCCCCATATTATGGTTTTTTGTACAGCTTTTTTACACCCGCTAAGGAATAACAGGTGTTGTTCCAAAATTGTTTTTACTGCAAATAGGGGCCATTGAGCTTTTTGTTGTCTCAGGTTTATTTAACAAATTTAGTGGTTCATTGAAGGTGTCAAGTTTCAAACGCAAGTGGCTCTTTATTCGCATATATTTATTGTCAGGGTGACTATAACGAGCGTTCGATTCTATAGTAAGTTTGGCGTGGCTGGCACTAGCCGAAAGGATATGGCGACGCCAGATTTATATTTATCTTTTATATTATTTTTGTCTAATAAATAAGTTTCTAGCAATTATGGGTGGGGCCAAACGGGCTGTTGCGGTGGTAAGGGAGGCGAAAGTTCCTCCCTTGTGTGGAGTGTCTGTATGGCGGTCTAGATCGTGGAGACTCTGGCTTTTCCGTGGCTTGTGCTTAGCCTCACCAAACCACTTGTGGCGCTACAGGCTGTCGATTCTCTGAACATTCCTGCCTGCACGGATTTGAGCGAGGTTCCTTCCAATGTGCACATACTTTGTTTTGGCACCTCCAGGGAGATTGAACCATGGGAGCTTTTAGCTTCAATGTGCGAAAAGAGGCGGTTATTTTGCGTCAGGCGTGTGGAACCATGGCTATTTTTAACCTCTAACGATTCGCTGCTTCCGTTGAATGTGATAGAGCCATGGCTGTTTTTCAGTGCCACTTGTTGTAAGCCCCCCTGAACCTCAATCTGGCCGTGACCCGAGCGCAGTTTCAGAGCGCCACCCTCATGATCCAGAAGAGATATATCGCTGTGGCTGAATTTGCCGGTAAAGGTGTTTGCGGTGCTTTTGGCAATCTCGATGTCGCCATGGGACCATTTTGTTTCAACTGCTTCGGCTTTTAAGGCACTGATAAATACATCACCGTGCGCGCCGTTGATATCCAGCATGGTGTCACTGAGTTCTATTTTTCCATCGCTGTGGTGGATATTTAAGCGCGTGTTGCGGCTGCTGATCGTTAGCACGTTTAATTTTGAATGGCTTATCGCCAGTTTTAGCTGTTCTGGCGTAAAAGAGGCTGCGGTAAATGAGCCATGGCTGTGTTTTATCTCCAGTTGTTGCAGCTTCCGTTGGTCCAGGCGGATGGCAATGTTTCTGCGAACACTGCAGTCTGGAGCATGGTGGGGTCTTTCTGCTTCGGTATATAGCTCCAGTGTATTTCCTGTTTGCTTGTGTTTAATGGTGTGCAAACAATATTCGGCTTCGCCTCTACGCAGCTCCTGTTTCAGGCTTACATGAATGCCTGAATCATCACCATTGCTCACGCTGATGTCGGCGTGGTTCATATTAATGACTAAAGTACTCATTTGTTCCAAGTTGAATGACTGTTCTTGCTGCAGCGGTTTAGCGCCAAAGGAGGGTAGGGAGCTTGCATAGATAAACATGCAGCTGAGAGGAATAAATAGTTTGCTCATGGTTTGTGTTCTTCGTTATGCATGCGCTGATGGGGCGCGGCGATGTGTTGTAAAGGGAATTAAGCTGGGGTAAGAGCAAGCAATGGGCCAGTGTTTCAAGATGTTGATTTTAAAGAAAATATCACGGTCTTGCGCAGCGCTTCACTAGCGTGGCTGGGTAAACCTTGGTGAGATTGACTGATTGATGGTGATATTGCTCAAGAGAGCGTTTTTTGGTGTATTGATTGGTGTTATTGTATTTTTGAATGAAAAAAAACGCATAAACTTTTGTAAATTTTGCAATTCACTCACTTCCTTTCTCCTACTTTGATAGGGGTAATAGATTACTCCCGACCCTAATGTGAAAATATTTTCTATCGCCTGATGCAGGGTGGTTGATCTAAAAAAATCATTGCTGTCCCATTAACTATTTCGTCGCCAGATCGAAACTCTCGATTTTAAAAGGGCTTGGAGATTACTAGCTTTGGAGCAGACATGAATCCGGTATTTGCCACTGCGACACGCTGCAAGTACGTCCATGTAAACTCTACACCAGCGTCCACCGGCAACTGCTCCTGCGTTGCTCTAATAAACGCCATCCATGGCGCGATGCTGGTGAAGGTCGCAGTAACAAACACCGAATCCATGTTTTCATGCTTTGTGGGACGGCAGTGAAAAAAATAAACAAGCATGTTTTGCTCTTGCCAGCCCTTAATCGTGGCGAGCCGCCAGGATTAAGGGCTGCAAATAAATCGATCTTGCGAGTAAAACAATCTCTATTGGTCACCAGTGACCAATCATTTAAGGGTCTATAAGCACATGATTAGAAATATAAAAAATTTAATTAAGTCGAAAGGCTTAGTGGGGCGCGTAATAAATGGAGCATTTGTCTGTGCTGCGCTTTCCGTTACTCCCTCTGCATTAGCAGACTGTAAATACATTGTAAGTAATCAATGGGATTCCGGTTTTACCGCGAGCATTGTCATTTCCAATACAGGCTCCACTCCCGTAAATGGCTGGAGCGTCAGCTGGCAATATGCGAATAATCAGGTTACCAGCCTTTGGAATGCTGAGGTGGAAGGAACTAACCCTTACACTGCCTCGAACCTGGTATGGAATGGCACTATAGCGCCCCAGGCGTCTGTTTCATTCGGTTTGCAGGGTAGCTTGAACGGTGCTGTTGAAATTCCAGAGCTTAGCGGAGATGTGTGCTCGGGTGGCAGTACCAGTTCCAGTTCAAGCAGTTCCTCCAGTTCTAGCAGTTCGTCGAGTTCGAGCAGCACTTCCAGCTCAAGCAGTTCTTCCAGCAGCTCCAGTTCCTCATCTTCCAGTTCATCAAGTTCATCATCCAGCTCTAGCTCTTCATCCGGCAGCTCAAATGCGTGCAGTGGTGTTAATATCTACCCGGATTGGACCGCTAAAGACTGGGCCGGTGGAGCAAGCAATCACGCTGCCGCGGGTGATCGCATGGTCTATGGCAATGGCCTCTATCAGGCCAAGTGGTACACCAACTCCTTACCTGGTAGCGATTCTTCCTGGGCATACGTAGGCTCATGCGATAGCACGTCCAGCTCTTCTTCAAGCAGCTCCAGTTCATCTTCGAGCTCCAGCTCTTCATCTACCAGCAGCTCTTCATCAAGCAGTACCACCAGCAGCTCGTCATCCTCCTCCAGTAGTTCGAGCTCCAGTAGCTCGTCTGGCGCGGGGCAGGTGATCTCTCCGAATGATGACAATATCCGCTATGTCGGTCGCGTTGTATCCTCATTGGACACAGTTTCTTACGATTGGGCCAATATCCAAATCGAATTTCGCGTGCAGGCGCCTGCACTGGAGCTGGTATTTAACGACGGCAGAAACGACTACAACGTGTTTGTTGATGGCGCGCTCAAGCAAACCATTACCACCGATTGGGGTGAGCACAGTTACGCGCTAGAGCTGGATGGCTCAGCTCAGCATGTTCTGGTAACCAAGCGTACCGGCCCGAACTTCGGTTCCGGTGAGTTCCTGGGGCTCAAGCTACCTGAAGGCGGCGAATTACTGAGTTTGCCTGAGTTACCCGCGCGCAAAGTTGAATTTATTGGTGATTCTCACACGGTGGGTTACGGTAATGAAGGCACTGGCCTGGACTGTGGCGGTGTTTATCGCCCCTATGAGAACAGCTACCTTTCCTTTGCTGCCATTGCTGGCCGCAGCCTGAATGCACAGAGCCACTTAATTGCAATTTCCGGAAAGGGTGCGGTGCGTAACTATGGCGCTGGCAGCACGACCAGCGAAGACCCCATGCCGATTTACTACAACCGGCCTCTTTCCACACGCCCGGATCTGAGCTGGGATTTCAGTGCCTGGATACCCGATGCGGTGGTGATTAAACTGGGTACTAATGATTACAGCACCGAGCCCAGTCCCTCAGAGGCCGAATTTGTTGGTGGGCTTACCGGTTTGATCGAGCAGGTGAATAATGCTTATGGCTTCCTGCCTATCTTCCTGGTTTCGGACACCGCGCTGCCTGTGGTTAATCAACATATGAAAGTGGCTGCCGCGCAACAGGCCAGCGCTGGTAATGACCAGGTCTACGTTGTAAACGTTACCTACCCGCCGCAGGCACAACTGGGCTGTGACTGGCACCCACTGGTGGTTGGCGCCGAGTCCATGGCTGAGGAGCTGGTAAACGCGATGCAAGCTACCTTGGGTTGGTAGCAAGCCAGGGCTGGTCAGCAGCCTGTTAGTTGTTGTTAATAAAGCCCCGCCGATTACGGCGGGGCTTTTTTTGTGGATACTGTTGCTCCATTAACTATTTTGTTAGCAAATCTGCATCCACCGGCAACTGCTCCTGAGTTGCACTAATAAACGCCATCCATGGCGCGATGCTGACGAAGGTCGCGGTAACAAACACCGCATCCATGGTTTCAAACTTAAAGGCACAGACGTATTATCTACGAGCAGAGCCCGCATGCTTTTCAGGTGGCATAGTGTGCGGAACTTTTACATTACGTTACACACTAATCACGCTTTTAATTTACCCTGTTTCTTTTTTTGATAATCAAATTTAGGAAAAGTATGAAAACTCTCCTGCACGCCTGTTTATTCAGCCTCTCTATCGCCATTGCTCCATTGTCTTTCGCTACTATCGTCCAGTTTCAAACCTCTGTTGGCGATTTTGAGATAAACCTCTTTGACCAGCAAACACCGGAGACAGTCGACAATTTCCTTGAGTATGTCGCTGATGGACGCTACGAAAATGTTATCTTTCACCGCCTTGTAGAGCGCTTTGTGCTTCAGGGTGGTGGTTTCACGCTGTCCGAGGGCAAGCTAAGCGCCGTTGAGCGCTTTGCGTCCGTCGACAATGAGCCCGTATTCTCAAATGTACGTGGCACTATTGCCATGGCAAAAATCGGTGGTCAGCCAGACAGCGCTACCTCCCAGTGGTTTATCAATCTGGTGGATAACAGCCGCAATCTGGATGTCAGTAATGGTGGTTTCACCGTATTTGGGCAGGTTACGGGTAGCGGAGTGGCTGTAGTGGACTTCTTGGCGAGCTTCAGTATTTATGACTTTGAAGGAGCCCTTACAGAACTGCCTTTGCAGGATTACACCGCTGACGACAATAGTGTAGCCCCTCTGGCGGAAAATTATGCTTTGATTTACAACGTAGTGGTGTTGGACGCTGCAGAAGATACTGCGGCGGCGTTGTCGCCGGTTAAAAACACACTGCTTGATGATCAGTCTTCTTCAGGCGGGGATAGCGACAGCGGTGGCGGCGGCAATGCTTCATGGCTGCTGTTGTTGGCGCTGCTGGGTGCTTCTGTTTTCCGGCGTATAAAAAAATCAGTTAAAGTATAGCTGAGCGTGCTCAGCTATACTTTTTTGGGATCAGGGTTTGTTGTTCCGGCGACAGCTACTTCGCTTTTGTGTATGGGCGAGTAATTATTACCTGGCAAATACATTGAGGGAGATAATAAATGAGCGTTGAGCGAAGTGTGGTAATCTATTTTACTGACAAAACCAGCGTGGCTTTCAGTTATCCGCAGCAGGTTGACCCCTCCATAGTCGTGCAGAAAATCAACCAGGTTATGGAGCAGGCTTATTTTAATATTGAGAGTGAGGGGGTACTTTATGTTTATCCCAGGGAAAATATAAAGTCGATTCAGATCTGTCCCGCACCGGACAAGCTTCCGGATTACGTGATTAAAGGGGCGACTATTATCGATCAGTAGTGTTTTTGCGGGGGCAAGCAGGTCCTGGTTTACATCATGTTCTTTGATCGAGTGATTTTGCGGATAGACCGGCGCCTCTGCAGGCGCCGGTGAGCGTATTACTGGCACAGTCCAAAGAATGTTACATCACCGCTACCATTACCTTCTCCCTGCATGCCAAAGGATACCGAACCCCCGGCTGGGATTTGATAATTCCATGGCAGCGCTCTGGCGACGTTTGCGCGTGAGCTAAGCTCCAGCTCAGCACCCCACAGGGATGTTACGCTCGCGACATACTGGAAGTTCCAAGGTATTTCCCAATTGAACACAGCTTCATTACTGAGATTAGTAACGGTGATTTGTGCGGTAAAGCCTGTATCCCATTGACTCGAGAGTTCATATTCGCACTGCAGGGTTTGTTCAGCCCCATAAACGACTATGCTGGTACTGTCTTGCAGTTTGCCGTCGCTCACCCTAAGTTCCACCGTGTGTTCGCCCGGTGCAAACACGTGGGTAACTTGCTCGGTGAAAGATGCGCTGCCATCACCAAACAACCAGGTGTAACTCAATGCGTCGCCGTCCGGGTCTGAGGAGCAACTTGCATCGAAGGAGTAGGTTGCATTTTTACCCGGTACGGCGACGGGCTCAAGTATACAGGCCTTTGGTTGTCGATTTACGGGCTGGCTTACTTTGCAGTCGCCGCCAAAAGTGGGCGCTTCGGTATCTCCTTGAATAATCAGTGAAACGGTTTTGGCCTCTCTCGCACCAAGGGCAGCAGTACTTTGCAGAGTGTAGCTTGGGGAGCCGTCGATATGCAGCCTGGCGCCGCTGTGGCGAACGATTTGGGAATTTCCCGGGAAAGCCAGTTGCGCGTACCAGGCACTCAATAAATCGCCGGTTGTGTTTGTGATGGTCACGCTGGCTTCTGTTCCGTAGTCGTGGCTTTCACCCAGAGTGAATTCGCAGCCAAGGTCCAGTTGCACTGCTGGCCGAGCAATATCTTCCATATCGACATAGATATCCTGCTGGTCGATATGAGTGTGATCCGTAGCGCCGTAGAAAACGGAGTAACGACCTTCGCTTTCAAACAGGTGACTAAAGCTCAGAGGCTCTTCGCCTGTCATTTTCACCTCTTCATTAACGAAAGCGGCATACTTAAGTGCGCTATCCGGGTCGAAGGAGCCTCTGTCCTCGCAGCTAACTGTAAGCGTATCCCGGTCGGCCGCGCAGTGAACCAGTGTGGTTCCTGCCAGGCTGGCACCCATGGCTTCCAGGGTGTAGTTCGCGGTACTGGCCAGTTCACCATCGGATACGCTCAGGGTAATGTCGTATGTGCCGTCCTTGACGTACTGGTGTACCCAGTGACTACCCACCGTGCCATCTCCCCAGTCGATTTCCTTGCTCACGGGAAGGCCTTCCGGGTCTTCGGCGGTAAAGCTGCAGCCATAGGCTTTTGATGTTACACCAAAGGTATTTGCGTAAAGCATTGCACTTTCCAGCAGGCTGCAATTCGTTATTGCTGCAACAGGCGGCTCATTGTCGCTGGTTTTGCAGTCACCACCCAGGCGTGCCTGGGATATCTCACCTTGCAGAATCATGCTTACCGTGTGAGATTCCCCTGCCGCGATGGGATATTTCTCCCTTTCCTGCAGCACCTGTTGCTGGTAGCCAAGCACCTGTGTCGCCTTATCCTGAAACACGATGTGTGTACCTGTATCAAACTTCAGGCTTGTAAACCAGTTTGTAATGGCTTCTTCTGTGGTGTTGCGCATCACCAGTTTTGCTTCGGTACCATAGTCATGGCTTTCTCCCAGGATAAAGCTGCAATCCATATCGTGACCTGCAGGCCCTTCCAGCTCTCCCATCACAGCTTCAATTCTTTGTTCGACTACGTGGGTACCATCACTGATGCCATAACGGACGGCGTGGTTACCCGCGTTATCGAACCGTGCTGAAAATGAAAATGCTTCAACTCCGGTTTTTATCACCTGCTCGTCGGCAAAACCTGCGAAGCCGAGACTTTCCGGCCCATCGGGATCGAAGCTGCCGCGATCTTCACAGCTAACACTTAAGTTATCCCTGTCCATGCTGCACAAGGAGAGTGGCTGTGGTGGCAGGCCAGTACCAATGCCATTAATGATTTTACTTGCCTGACCGATGAGTTCGCCATCGGAAACCCTTAGCGTGAGAGTGTAGTCCCCGGTGTCCATAAATTGGTGAGTCTCAATCGCTGTCCCCTCCAGGGGGGCAGCCTGGCTTGTAAAACCGTCGCCCCAGTCAAGTGAATAAACCATGGGGTCACCGTCGGGGTCGCTTCCTTCAAGCTCACAAGCGGTATACTTCGCAGCGGTGATAAATTCACCCGCATAGAGATAGGCTCCTGCCGCTGGAACGGGGCACTCACCAAAGCTGGCCACTGGAGGCCGGTTGCTGCTTGAGGCGCAATCGCCGCCTAGCGTTGGCTTGCTGATATCACCCTGGAGAATGAGTTTTACGCTGGTGGACTCGCCTGGCATTGGCCCGGCACAGGAAACGGAATTGCAGGCGTGATCGCCTTTCAAGTAATACTCGGGGCCATCAACAATAATCAGCTGTACAGGGGTATCGTGATACACAATCTGGGTGCCACCCGAAAACAGGATTTGCGCCTGCCAGTGATGCAACTGCTGTTCAGTGTTATTGCTAATACTCAAAGTGGCTTCTGTGCCATAGCCTTGTTGCTCGCCCACTGTAAATTCACATTCCAGGCCCTTGTGGCTAACGGGGTAAAGACCGTCTTCGAGCCAGGCATATACTTTTTGCTCAACAACATGGGTGTAGTCTGTTATGCCCTGAGTGATGGCGTAGGTTTTGTTCTCATCCATCTGCATAAGCTGGGTGCTCGGCTCAGTGGATGTGGTATATACCTCACCATCAACAAAGGTGGCAAAACCCAGCCGGTCGCCGTCCGGGTCGAAGCTGCCCCGGTCTTCACAGCTTACGGTGCTGCCGCTAATACTGCAGTGGCTTAGTACGGTGCCTGCTGAGCCAGCGCCAGGAATAAAACCGAGAGGGTAAGTGGCTGTGCTGCTTAACTCACCATCGGAGACGCTTAAAGAGGTTTCATACTCTCCGCCCTCGATGTAGCGGTGGCTGATACGGCTGCTGTCTACGTCTGTGCTAACGGTGCCATCTCCCCAGTCAAAACTGCCGGTAACCGGCATACCTTCCGGGTCTTCTACCTTGATTGTGCAGCCGACATAGGAGTTTGCCGCGCTGACAATAAACTCATTGGCGTACAGGTAGGTCCCTGGAGCTGTTGAGCATTCTTCAATTGCTACCACGGGAGGCAAGTTAGATGATGAAGTGCAATCACCGCCCAGCACTGCCTTTGGTTTTGATACATTGCCGCTAACCATAATGCCGAAACTGATGCTCTCGCCTGCGGCTATAGTGTCGTTCCAGTGTTGTGGTGTAAATGTGTAAGGGTTGTCTCCCTCCACACTGGCTGCCCAGCTCTGCGTAACGTTCAGCTCTTCAAATTCGGCGGTAAAGCGACTTAGTTTTTGTGAGCTGGTTCCAGTATTGCTGACCTTTATTTGAGCCGTGGCTGCACCGCTCCAGGCATCTGTTATTGAAAATTCACAGTTGAGGTTTGCCTGTGCAAGACAGGGTATAAAGATAAATACACTGCTTATCCGTACTAAATTACTAATAGATGTGGAAAACATACCTTGGGCCTCATCATTATTATTGGGTTTCCTTGTCAGCCTCTAAAAAAACAGCTTTTTTATCAGCGCCTTTGGCTTCTGAGGTTCAGTCACGCTAGCAAAATAAAACAATTTTTTACATAGAGTGGAGTTGTTGCCAAAAACAATTACTATTGATGAAAAAAATACTTTGCATTGGCAGATTATCGCTTCTTTATTTTGTCAAAGTCTAAATAAGTATCTTCTAAATTTGTGGGGATGTTTCACTGGCAGATTAAAAAGAAAGGCTGCAGCTTGCTATCTGTATTTGATAGGCTGATTAAACGTGACTGCTTGTAGAATCTTGCTTAATAATATTTTCGATTATTGGCGGAGAGTTGACGCCGGGTAAGCGCTTTCCATTTTATATCGAAAAATACGGCCTGCGTACGCTTGTTGTAAAAAAGGCGCTAACATAGAATGCCTGTGTGCGTCCATTTTTGGATTGCTGGAGGTAGAGTCTTATGCCCAAATATAAAAATAGAATAAAAGGAGTTTTTTATGTTTCAATTTAATCAGTCAATGACATGTCGCTCACTCGGTGAGAGAAAACGCTTAAGCTATAAGAGCATAGTGGTGGTTTTTATCGCGATGCTGGTATATACAGCAGAGTACAGCATTGCTGCAGTAGAGTGTGACTATGGCGTTTATTCTGAATGGAATGCTGGCGCAGTTGCGTATATTTCAGTTACAAATTCAGGAGATAAGCCGTTAGCCCTGGGTGATGTGCTTGCCAACTTTTCCGGGCCAATTCGAATTGAGAGCCTCTGGAACGGTGTAATCAATGGTGACTCGCCCTACATCATAAGTGCCCCGCCCTGGGCTTCAACTTTATATCCTTCACAATCCCTGGAAATAGGTTTTCAGTTATCAAAAAACGGTGGTGATTTAGCGCCTCCGGAGTTGGCTGGCGTGTGTTCGCAACACGCTATGCTCGAAGCGAGCTTTGAATGTGAGTATTCCTCCCAGCAAGAGTATAGCTATCCCTCACAAAACAGTATTGATTGTAACGCAACTAACGCAATTAATTCTGAGCATAGCATAAGCTACCAATGGGACTTTGGTGATGGAGCCAGCGCGAGCGGTAGAAGTGTTAGTCACCAATATACTGAAGCTGGCATTTTCCCGGTTACCCTTACCCTAAGCGACGGAAATACCACAGACGCGGTAACACGTTATGCGCGCGCCTCTCAATACGAAATGAATTGTAATGTCTCGAGCGGTTTATACTCCGGGTCAATATACTGTCGCGTGAGTGGTATTGATGGTAGCTGGGATCGAGAATACGGTTGGACAGGCGCTGACTACCTCTCATCAGACGGGCCCACATATTCAGCCTTCCTGCCACAAATGAATATTAGTTATGGCATAAGCGCGGAGATTTACGAAGCCTTGCCAGCGCATGTAGACATTGCTAATACTCCCACATGGGATGCCTATAATCACAAGGTAACGTTGCGCAACAGTTATTATGTTGCTGGCTCAACATCGTCCTCTTCCAGCTCTTCATCCAGTGGAGGAAAACGGGACAACCCTTTTCAGCAAGCCAGGTGGTATGTGAATCCGGAGTGGTCAGAAAATGCCTCTTCGGTCTCCGGCAGTAGTACCGTTGTTGGTCACAATACAGCCGTTTGGATCGATCAAATAGCATTAATTGACGGTTATGAAGATAACTCTCGTATGGGGCTAAGAGCACACCTTGATGAAGCGCTTGCACAAAATGCAGAGCTTTTCGTTCTGGCGCTGGATAATATCCCTTCCAAAAATTGTTACAACACCCTGGGTACGGAGTTATCTCTATCAAATAAAGGCCTGGAGCGTTACCAGCAAGAATTTATTACACCAATTATTAATATCCTGGGTGAACAAGCCTATTCCGACTTGGATATCGCAGTTGTTTTTGGTATGGGTTCGTTGCCTTTGCTAATTACTGGTATGTCTGATCCTAATTGTATTGAGGTAAATGGAGCAGGTGGATATCGAGATGTTATACGTTATACTCTTGATCAGCTTAATACCTTGCCAAACGTCTATTCCTATTTGGATATCGCCGGGTCTGCATGGCTTGGTTGGAGTGATAATTTTGATCGGGCGGTGACAATTTATCTGGAAACCATCGAGTCTACAGCTCTGGGTGCTGACAGTATCGCCGGCTTTGCGGTTAATGTTGGCGGTTATACGCCTATTCAAGAGCCGTTCTTGCCCGACCCTAATTTACAGGTCGGCGGTAAAATGATTAAAAGCTCAGATTTTTATGAGTGGAATAACTATTTTGACGAATTAAGTTATGCCATTGATTGGCGGGCGGCCATGATCGAGCATGGATTACCGGAATCTGTAGGTCTGCTAATTGATACAGGGCGCAACGGGTGGGGTAGTACCGAGCGGCCAAGGCAGGTGTCTGAAAGTAATACTTTGAATACCTTCGTCAATGAATCGCGTATTGATCAACGTTCACACAGGGCAAACCGATGCAACCAGCCAGGAGGCTTGGGTGCGCGGCCAGTAGCCGCCCCTGTTGACGGTGTCGATGCCTACCTTTGGGTCTGGCCACCGGGTACCTCTGATGGCGTTTCCGATGCTGCTTTCCAGCCAGACCCGAACGCAGGGTATAAGTTGCACCAAGAAGAGTGTAACCCTGATGGGTTTCGATGGGCAGGCTCGCGCTACCCAACTGAGGCTCTACCCGATGCTCCTCACACAGGTCATTGGTTCCCTGCGCATTTCGAGTTATTGCTTGAAAATGCATTTCCTGCATTAGAGAGCGATTAACCAGGTATAGAGCCCTGCCGGCAAGGAAAGAACGGCTTCTATTAACCCGGCAATTAAATAGATTATCCTATCTATTTAATTGCGCGCCCATGAAATGCTGGCGCAAATGCGTGAATTTGCCAGTATTTCAAGGGCTTACATTGCTCTGCATGCAATGGCGGCGCTTCCGTTCACCGCCTATTAACCTGATGACAACTATTGCCAAGTTAATAGCTCGATCTTTCCTTTAAATTGTAATTCCGATAACCTGTTTTTTACCTGCCTATAGTAAAGTAGCAGCCATTCATAATTTCCTTCCCGAATCCACTGTTATGGGCAGGCGCATTTTCCTGAGCAGCAGTGCATAAGTAGTTTTCACTGAGATGACAAAAAATACAATCCAGGCTGATTATGGCAAGCCGATTTCAATCTTTGCTTTCGATCCAGATTTTTCTATGGAAACCTTTGCTACCGATTGCTGCAAGTGGGGCGTTAATGAAGCAATATTGCACCCAGGATTTTTTAAGGATGGTACTACGGAAAAAGCCTTAGCGAGGCATAAGCTTTCGCTCTGGTTAAATTTACCGGTTTTTAATAACCCTGAGTTTCTAACAATAAAACCTGATTATTACGCTATCACCAGTGAAGGGCGGCGCGCGATAGATGACTGGTGTCATTTCGTTTGTCCCTCTCGTAGAGACTATATTGACAAGCAAATTGAACAAAATTCTGCATTGGTTAAAGATCTGGAGCCGCCGCGCCTCAGTCTGGATTTCATCCGTTTTTTCGTGTTTTGGGAGCGGGTAAATATCGATGGATATTATAGTGATATTGAGGATGGTTGTTACTGTCAAAACTGCAAAAACGCATTTGTAAAATATTCCGGCCTGGCGTTGCCAGCGAAGCATTCAAGCACCTTTATACGTAACAGAGCGGCAACGGAGTGGGCCAAGTGGAAAGCCGCGTTGATAAGCGGGGTTGTTGACGATTACGCAGGTGCCTTGCGCGCGGCCAGCCCCCATTCTGAAATATGGATTAATACCCTGCCATGGAAACAACACGACCTTGATGGTGCGATTGTTACGGCTGCAGGGCAGGATGTTGAGACCCTTAGCTCCATGGTGGACGGTTTTGCGCCAATGCTGCTTACTCATATGCTGAGACAAAGCCCGCAGTGGAAAAGCGTTTTTTAGCGGAGTTACGGCAGCTTACTGGGAAACCCCACGTGAGCTATGTACAGGTTGAAAAGGTTTATCGTAAAACGGCTATCCCGGCCTCGCAGTTTGAAGCAGAAATGCGGCAGGCACTTGCTGAAGAAAATGCCGGTGTGCTTGTTTTCGAATACGGCCAGCTTGTTGCATCACCGCAAAAGGTCCGTATCTTGCAAAAGTTGCTTAAAGAATATCGAGCTCAGAAAGCTATCTGATATGTTTTCTCATATGGCTCAGGTATTCCTTTAGTGATGACGCTTCCAGCAGATTAATTAATTCCTCCAGCGAGGTTTTTTTATTGTGGTAGCGTGCCAGCCTGTCCTGTATGCGGAACAATACGTTAAATGTTTCTTCTTTCAGCATGTTTTCGCCACCACCCATTTGGTATTTTTCTACTGCGCGGATAAACGGTGTGCTTAATGTATCGTCAATATGAATAAATTCCTGATAGAGCCCGTCTTTACTTTCCACCTTGTCAATGCGGACAAGCTCGTCGCTTACTGCTGAAAACCCCGGCACTTCTTTGTCTTGTGGTGTTGCCTCTGCATGCTTGCTGGTGTGAAGGCCGCTGGACAGGGCGCCATTGGTGGCAACATCTTCGTTATTGTCCTTATTGTACTGGGTGCTTATGTTCATGCTTGTCTTGTTTGACGTCAATGGGTAAAGGCGACAGAAGATAATCCCCCCGATCACCCCCAATAGATGACCGATATGATCGACCTTAAAGTTCAGCTCATTATGCATATTTCCGGTTTTTATTTCGCTGTACACAGTGTATGCGCCAAAGATAAAGGCGATATACACCAAAGCAAGCCCCCATTCCCTGTTACTGAGGTCTTTCTGGTCGATAAAATAGGCGGCGGCTAATGCAAATATGGCTCCAGATGCGCCAGCAACAATGGTTGGGCTGGAAAATAAAAATACGGACGGTATTGCTGCCAGCATGCCCGCTAGAAATACTTTTAATGCTCGCCAGCTTCCAACTCTTCTCTCATATACGCTTAGTACTACCAGGCCGGCCAGATTGCCGAGTAAATGGAGGGTGCTGGTGTGGATAAATGAATGTGTCACCGTTTGTACGGGCAAGAACAGCCAGCTGTTATGCGTGTTTTTTAAACTGAAAACGTAGAAAATTTCCTTGTCAACTTTGAGGAAGGTAAAGTTGGTAATTAGCAGATGAACAAGCGCAAGGAATATCACCGTGAACAGGGTGAACTTCACTTGAAGAAGGTTCTTGGTGTAGCCCGGTATTGGTGTACGCAGTGATTCCGGCTCTGGCCTGACAAAATAGAGTATGGCAATAGATACAGCTAAGACTATAAAAAAAAGGATCATGAGTGAAGGGGTATTTTTTGCTGCAATAGTGCTTGAGTTTCCGGCGTGTAAGTACACACCTGTCGGGTTCCTTTTGCTTGTGCTTTAAGCTTTAATTTTCTTCCGTTCAAAAAATAGAATGTCAAGGCTTTTGTCAACAGGCCTTTTCCGTATTCTGTGCTTTGAATCTCGTCATATTCAAAAAAATCATAGTCCTTAAATGCGCCAAGTGAATTAGAACGATAAAAATAAACGCCAAATTTCGATAGTGCAATAATGTAAAAGCGGAGGCTTAGCATGCCAAGCGGCCCCAACAGTACAAAGTAACGAAGTTTTAAAGGGCTTTGAGCCTGGAAGATTGTAAGGGCTTCATCGCCTTTTGCCAGGTTGGCTCTAATTTTGTATTCAATCTCTTGTTTCTTCATGCTTTATTCTTTGTTCGTTTCTTAAGCTGTCTTGCCTGCCTCTTATTAACTTGGCAATAGTTATTGTTAAGTTAATAGGCGGTGCACGGACGCACCGCCAATGCCCGAAGGGCAATGTAAGCCCTTGAAATGAGTAAATTCACGCATTTACGCCAGTATTTCAAGGGCGCGCAATTAAATAGATAGGATCATCTATTTAATTGCCGGGTTAATAGGTAGCAAGCGTGGCGCTTGCATGCCGGATTTAAAGCTTTGTGAGCGTGCGCTGTAAATTCTCTTCGCTAGCCTCTGTTCCGCTCGAATATGGCTTTGCTGCCGTGTTGCGCATTTGAGCGCCAAGGCGCGATGATCAGCAGATAACAAAAACTGAGCAGGCGCGGGTAGGTTTTTGTAAATTTCGCAGAGTTTATACCATTTTTTGAATGTCTCAGCATAAAAAAGCTTTACCACCGTATCTGTGAGCTGAGCGCCGACCATAGCGCTAGTCTGTGAGTACTTGTGGTGCGAGCACCACAGGCTTGTTTGAGAATCCGATAATCAGAATAAAACGGGTATAAATTCATGAATAAAAATTACTTCAAGATGCTAGCGAAAGGAGCTTTGGTACTGGCTCTGCCGATAACGGTTCAGGCCGCGCCTGATCCAAACTTCCACATCTATCTCGCCCTTGGGCAGTCGAATATGCAAGGCGCAGCCCATTTGCCTGCTGACGCCATAGAGCACCCGCGCGTGCAGGTACTGCAAAGTCAAAACTGCTCCGAGCACAATTATGCCTATGGCACCTGGCGCGATCATTTTCAGCCCGTTTCACGTTGCCGTGAGGGGGATCGCCAAAAGCCGGATGGCAGTTATGGTCCCATTGGCTTGAGCCCGGTTGATTCTTTCGCGGTAAGCATGGCAGATGCTACAGGCCCTAACGTGACCATCGGTTTGGTCGGTACGGCCTATGGCGGCACAAAAATAGAGGCGCATTTGCCGAACTGTGCCGACTATAACGCTTGTACACCACCCTTTGGCAGCGTGAACGGAGCACCTGTGGTGAATGGCACAACGCCCCTTTACCAGTGGACACTGGAGCTGGCGAAAAAAGCGCAGGAAGTAGGGGTGATCAAAGGTTTTATTTTCCATCAGGGCGAGAGCAACTCCGGTCAGCAGAATTGGCCAGACCTTGTGGCAAGGTACGTCGACAGCCTGCGCAACGATCTAAACCTCAGTGCTGCCGAAGCACCGTTTATCGCAGGCGAGTTGCCGCGCACGGGCTGTTGCTCCGGGCACAATTCCCTGGTGCAGCAAATACCCAACTATGTAGACAACGGTCACTGGGTATCATCCGGGCCAATGCCTGACGGAACCGTGCTAGGTGATCGCAGCGACTCTCTGCACTGGAGTACATTTTCTGTGATCGAAATGGGCAAGCGCTATGCGGCGAAGATGCTGGAAGTCAGTGGAGGCTCAACAAGCTCAAGCTCCAGCAGCTCTTCATCAAGTAGCTCTTCTTCATCAAGCGGCGGTACCTTAACGGTGGAGCTTGAAGATTATGCAGCTTCGAGTAGCTTTTCGCCGCTTTCAGTACAAAATGATGCCAGCGCATCGGGTGGTCAGTATGTGGTATGGCCAGATAATGGTGACCAGCATCTGAGTTCCCCTTCAGACAGTGCCAGTGGCCAGCTTCAAATTCCCTTTTCGCTTACACAATCAGCTAATGTCACCTTTCAGATCCGGGTCAACATGAGTAAAGCCGCTAATGACTCGTTTTACTTCAAACTTGATTCCGGCGCCTGGAATACCCAGAACAATGAGACCAGCAACGGCTGGGGAACACTCACGCCAAGTACATTCTCCAATGTGTCTGCAGGCTCGCATACGCTGTATATCCTGCGCCGTGAAGATGGTGCTCAACTTGACCGTGTCAGTCTTGCCGTTTCCGCTGGTACTATCAGCAGCAACGGTGGCAGTACAAGCTCCAGTTCAAGCTCATCCAGTTCAAGCTCATCCAGTTCAAGCTCATCCAGCTCTTCAAGCACAAGCTCGTCATCATCTTCGAGCTCATCGAGCAGCTCAAGCGGCAGTACTGGCAATTGTGCGGGTGTGAACGCATACCCCAACTGGACCGCTAAAGACTGGGCTGGTGGTGAATACAATCATGCCAACTCTGGTGACCAAATGCAGTACCAGGGCAACTTGTACCAGGCTAGCTGGTACACGACCACAGTACCTGGCAGTGATTTCTCCTGGAGTTTGCTAGGCAGTTGTGGTGGTTCAAGTTCTTCGAGTAGCTCCAGTTCTTCGTCTTCCTCGTCGTCGAGCAGTTCTTCAAATAGCACAAGTTCTTCCAGTAGCTCTTCAAGCAGTTCTTCAAGCTCATCCAGTTCTTCTTCCAGCAGCGGCCAGCTTTCTCTTGTATACGCCCTTAACGTGGGCGGTGGTGCGACGAATGTGGACGGCATTAATTATGAGGCCGACAGATTTTCCAGCGGCGGAGCCGCGCGCTCTGTAAGCGATAACATTGCCAACGGCAGTGAGCTGCACAAATCCGAGCGCTACGGTGACTATGCCTACAACATCCCCGTCACTAACAGTACTTATCAGGTACAAATGCATTTTGCAGAAACCTATTGGGATAATGCCGGCAGCCGTGAATTTAACGTGGATGTTGAAGGCCAACGGGTTGCCAGCAATGTGGATTTGGTAGCGTTGGCTGGTAAGCTCAGCGCGTATGCCATCGAAGCAGACGATGTTCAGGTTAATGACAACGCACTGACGATAAGCCTGGAAACACTGACAGACAATGCAAGCATGGCAGCGATAGAAGTGTGGTCTGCTGATGGCGAATTTGTGGAGCCTACGCCTGGTCCTACATTGCCTCCCACCAACGAAGATACTGGTGCAGACTGTCAGATTGGCTCGCCCTCAGGCAGTAACGGCGGCAGCTCAAATAAATTACCGGACCCCTTCACAAGCTGGAGTGGTGACCAGGTAAACACCATGGAAGACTGGCGTTGCCGCCGACGGGAACTGCGGGTTGAGGTAGAGAAGCGCATCCTCGGTGAAAAAGCGGCTCCGCCACAAAGTGTCAGCGGCAGTGTTTCCAGTAGTTCTTATACCGTTAACGTTCAGAATAACGGTAACAGTACATCGTTCAGCTCATCGGTGAGTATTCCTTCCACTGGCTCGGCGCCTTACCCGGCGATTATCTATGTGGGCGGTTTCCTGAGCCTGGACAGCGGCATTATCAGCAGTGAAGGCGTAGCGACCATGAACTTCCCGGCATATGAAATTGCCTCGGAAGACACTGGCGATTACACCACCGGCAAGTACTATACGGTCAACCCGAACCATCGTGGTGAAACAGGTGCTCTCACTGCCTGGGCCTGGGGTGTCAGCCGTATTATCGATATGCTTGAGCAAAACCCCGGGCTTATCGATCCAAACAGGATTGCTGTAACCGGCTGCTCCCGCTTTGGTAAAGCTGCTTTTGTTGCCGGAGCCTTTGATCAGCGTATTGTGCTTGGCCTGCCCTTTGAGCCCGGTACTGGCGGTAGCCCACCCATCCGCTCATTGCCTGTATACGGTGGCGAGAGCCTGGGCAACATTACGGGTGGTACCAGCTGGTTTGGTCCGGTAGCCAATAACTACAACGCTTCCGCCGCAGCGGATATGCACGATGTAGTGGCCATGTATGCGCCCCGAGGCCTGTTTATCATGGATAACCCGCATATTGACCACCTTGCTTTTAAGTCTGCCTTGTTAGGCGCTGCCGCTGGCTACGAAGTGTTTAAAGCCATGGGCGCCAGTGATGCACTGTGGTACCACGCCAATACCAATGATGGCAGTCACTGCAGTTTCCGCAGTGAACATGCCGCGCCGCTGCGTGCAATGATCAGGAAGTTCCTGAAAGGCGATACCAGCGTGCAAACGGGCGGGATTGTTCGTCGCAGTAATCAGAACGATGTCAATGTTAACGACTGGATCAGTAACTGGAATATTGGCACTATTTCCCAGTAAGTGATAACTGGCCCTGAAAACTGCTGGTAGCTTATTAACCGCGCAATTAAATAGATTATCCTTTCTATTTAATTGCGGGTTAATTGCGGGCCCTTGAAATACTGGCGCA
>CAJIBL010000429.1_pt1 | contig 23531 bp, 15 predicted proteins | sample 9199351 | NCBI WGS metagenome assembly CAJIBL01 (sample SAMEA7708304, study PRJEB35096) | sediment metagenome | biome: marine neritic benthic zone biome [ENVO:01000025]; feature: sediment [ENVO:00002007]; material: shallow marine sediment [ENVO:03000034] sea grass bed [ENVO_01000059] ...
ATATTGGCACTAGTAAAAAACCTCTGAAAGAAGGTGAATCACTTACAAATCGGGCGATTCAGGATTTAGAAAGTATCAAAAGTAATAGAAAGTTGGTGAAATCATTTTTTCAGGAAGGCACTGTATTGTTTGCTGCCGCCTAGGTAGTAATAGTTTATTCGATAGAGAAAAACAGATTTTGAACAAGCCTGAGACGGGGATACCTCAGATAACGCAGCCATTTATTCCAGTATTCCTCCGGTGTATCGGAGCCGAAATGGAACGACAATTACTATGTGGGCAATTACTATGTGGGCAATTACTACCTGCAACGTAAGGGTGTACCCCTGGTGCGGGTACGGAATAAAATAGTGCTCACCATTTTCGACGGTTTACGTCTGACATACCCACCCCGCGTATCGGCAAGCGAAAACGACTTTTTGGACCGACGTTAAATGCGTTCCCACGCAGGAGCGCGCAGGAGCGTGGGAACGAGACGAAAATTAAGGCGGTGCACGGAATTGATGGGTGCGCAATTAAATAGATAGGATTATCTATTTAATTGCAGTAAAAATTACTGTAATGGCAGGTGCACACTCTCTAATAAGCGATATTTATTTCTCACCAGAGACCATGTGCACCCGAAGTCGCCATGCTATTTTTTAAGTGTAAGCTAAATATTTTTCTAAACTTCTTCGTTCACCACATCAAATCTATCCGCGTTCATAACCTTCACCCAGGCTGCAACAAAATCCTGCACAAACTTTTGCTTATTGTCATCCTGGGCATAAAGTTCTACATAAGAACGAAGCACCGAATTAGAACCAAATACCAGATCGACTCGTGTTGCTGTAAATTTCACTGCACCGCTTTCACGGTCACATATCTCATAAAGATTATTCGCGGTGGGTTTCCAGATATTATTCATATCTGTGAGGTTTACGAAAAAATCGTTGCTTAATGCCCCAACATTCTCCGTAAACACACCGTGACTGCTGTCGCCATAGTTGGTACCCAGCACGCGCATGCCACCAATTAATACCGTCATTTCGTGGGCGGTAAGGCCCATTAATTGTGTGCGATCAAGCAGCAGTTCTTCTGCACTTACAAGATAGTCATTCTTCAACCAATTACGGTAACCGTCGTGGATGGGCTCCAGAACATCAAATGATGCGGCATCGGTCATTTCGGCTGTTGCATCGCCCCGGCCTGGCGAAAATGGCACAGTCACCTTAAAACCACCTTTTTCCGCCGCCATTTCCACGCCGACGTTCCCTGCCAGAACAATAAGGTCAGCAATACTGGCATCGTGTTCCGCTGCAATGCCTTCAAGTGCGCTCAACACTTTATTTAATCTGGCCGGCTCATTGCCCTCCCATTCTCGCTGGGGAGCAAGGCGAATGCGCGCACCGTTAGCGCCACCGCGTTTATCAGAGTGGCGATAGGTTCGGGCGCTGTCCCAGGCAGTTGCGAGCATTTCACTAATACTGAGACCACTTTTGGCGATGGCTTGTTTAACTGCTGCAACATCAAATGTACTGTTACCTGTGGGTACGGGGTCCTGCCATATTAAATCCTCTTGCGGCACGTCGGGGCCAATATAACGCGCTTTCGGCCCCATATCCCGGTGGGTGAGCTTGAACCATGCTCGGGCGAATACTTCTGAAAAGTATGCAGGGTCTTTATAAAAGCGCTCGGATATTTTTCGGTATTCCGGGTCTTTCACCATTGCCATATCAGCGTCGGTCATAATGGGGTTATAGCGCATGGAGGGATCTTCCACATCCACGGGTTTGTCTTCTTCTTTTATATCAATGGGCTCCCACTGCCAGGCGCCAGCGGGACTCTTTTTTAGCTCCCAGTGGTAGTTGAATAACAGGTAAAAATAGCCGTTATCCCATTTGGTTGGCTCTGTGGTCCACGCACCTTCGATACCGCTGCTGACCGTATCCCGCCCTATTCCACGTTTACTTTTATTCATCCAGCCAAGCCCTTGCTCTTCAGGCTCTGCCGCTTCCGGGTCGGGCCCCAGTAAACTGGCGTCACCGTTACCGTGGGCTTTCCCTACGGTGTGACCACCAGCAGTGAGGGCAACCGTTTCTTCATCGTCCATTGCCATACGAGCAAATGTAAGCCGTACGTCGTGAGCCGTTTTCAGGGGGTCTGGCTCACCGTTAACACCTTCAGGGTTTACATATATCAAGCCCATTTGCACGGCTGCCAAAGGATTTTCCAGGGATTCGCGATTCTCTCCATCATAGCGTGAACTTGCCAGCCACTCTTTCTCTGAGCCCCAGTAGGTATCCTTGTTTGGATGCCAGATATCTTCACGACCAAAAGCAAAACCGAAGGTCTTTAAGCCCATGGATTCATAGGCAATGGTGCCCGCGTAGGCGATTAAGTCCGCCCAGCTTAGTTTATTGCCGTACTTTTTCTTGATGGGCCAAAGCAGGCGGCGGGCTTTGTCCAGGTTGACGTTATCCGGCCAGGAGTTGAGTGGCGCAAAACGCTGGTCACCGGTGCCAGCTCCCCCTCGACCATCCGCCGTGCGATATGTGCCTGCAGCGTGCCAGCTCATGCGAATCATCAAGCCACCATAATGCCCCCAATCTGCAGGCCACCAGGGCTGACTATCGGTCATCAACGCGTGTAAATCTTTTTTTAAGGCTGCGACATCCAGGCTTTTTAAAGCTTCACGGTAATCAAAGCCCTCTCCCATGGGGTCTGTTTTACTGTCGTGTTGATGCAAAATGTCCAGATTCAGGGATTTTGGCCACCAATCCTCGCCTGCCATTTCGCTTGATGTACTCCCGCCGTGCATTACCGGGCATTTACCCCTTGCTTCATTGCTCATTTTTTGTGCCTCGCTCAGATTGATATTGGTTTGCCAATTAAAGTGAAAACAGCTTAATCCTTATAGCATGGGGATTAAAATTCACGAATTTGATAACAGTGATTCATAAAACTGATTGAGCGCACCATTTTGTTGCCGAAATGTCTTTTCAGCCTGGTACATTTATTGACAGGAAGATATATGAGGTCATTAAAAACACGAAAAGCACGCACAGGTGAACATTCAAAAAGCGATAAAACAGTTTGAACCAGGTATTTTGAACCAGATGGAGGTGGAGCTTCGACGCAACCCGAGTAATACGGAACAGTAGTTTATTATGTTGCGCAGAGGCGCACTTGGTGCGCCTCTGGCCGGGTTTAGCTATTGAATATCAACTATTACGCGCTGGTAATGTGTAAGCTTCGGCGTGCCGTTATCGCTTACCTCCAGAATGATGTGTAGTTGTTTGCCACGCTCGTTGGGTGCGACAAAGCTCGCGCCCGTTTCTGAGCTGGCATTGCTGATTGAAACTTTGGCATTAGCACTGTCGGCCTCGTGGTATTGCCACCATTTGTATGTAAGTGCGTTACCGTCCGGGTCGGTGGTACCTGAGGCGTCCAGGCTCACGCGCTCCCCTGGCGATACTGTCATGGATGTTCCACCCGTAACCCGTGCAACAGGATTGTGATTGGCATCGCTGTAACGCGATGTTACGCCCCAGTCCATTCGAGCGGCCCAATCATTTTGCGCAGCCACTGACCAGCGGTAAACTGCAGCCCATTTGTCACCGTCTTCGTCTGTAGCATCTACCATATGGTTGCCAGACTCATACTGCGCCCGGCCTCCCCAGCCTCCCCAGGTGTAATCCAGGTGCCCCATCAGGCCATTGTTAATTAATGGCAGGAACGAGGGTGTATCACCTTCACTGGTATAGGACTGTGGATAATAGGCACCCAAAGGCCCGTGATTATTTTTCACATTTTCATTCAACCAGTCGTTATCAAATAAATATTGAATGTCTTTCGGGTTTTTACTGCTGCGACCGCGTTTTCCATCAACACTGTCATAGCTGTATGTGCCCGCCCAGGTTGCGGCGGTATACATTTTTACTTCCGGCATATTGTTAATTATCCATACATAGCCGCCGTCCTGTGCTTTGTTGGTGAGGTTATAGGTAATGCCGTATACCCTCAGGCGAGACGCCGCTCGCTGAAACTCTGCCTCTGAATATGAGGTTTTCAATCGCCACAAAGCAAATGCAACGGTATTGGCACCACCCCAACAAGGAACATGCACCGGACGTGGATCGTTATCCAGTAATTTCTCGATAATCAAATCGGAGCCTGGTGTATCCTGTGCACGCATATCTTCCGGAGCACTCTGTAAATCGGCTGAGTTTTCATTGCCTACACGTAGAACACTCAGAAGGTGCTCTGCGGTGGGGTAATCGGGATTGTGTGTCAGCAAATTGGGTAATATTTCGTCGTAGTAGCCAATCTCCTTTTCTACCCATTTCTTACCGCTATGCCCTTTTTTCTGAAAAATGGAATTATTCTGCACAATACCCACCACGTCGTAATCCGAGGCGTACATTAAAAAACGCACCATTGAACTGCGATCGTCTACCTCGCCATCTGTACTGGCTATCACCCGTGGCTTGCTATAACTGACGCTACCACTGGAAGAACTGCTGGAGGATGAGGAGGAGGATGTACTTGAACTCGAACTGGACGATGAACTTGAACTCGAACTGCTCGAACTGGAGGATGAACTCGAACTGCTCGAACTTGAACTTGACGAGGAACTCGAAGAAGAAGACGAGCTTGAACTGCTGCTGGAAGAACCAGTACCACTGCAATCAGCAACACTCACATTTGGCCCACTAATTTCAATGCTGTCAATATTGGCAAGACCCGCACCCTGATTAGCAACCAAACTCAACTTCATATCGCCACCGGGGAATTCCACTGTAGCTACTGTATCATCCCAACTGGTCCACGAGCCCGTACTTGCGAACCCTTCTGTAGAAACACTGCTACCATTGACGCTAACTACTCCTGTGCGATTTGCGGATGAGCCATTTGCGAAACGCCAGGAAAGTGTGTAAGTACCTGGGTCGCCTGCCACAGCCCAATAAATTCCGTTTCCATTCTGGTTGTCCGTGTTGGCAAAACCACTGCCGGTGAAGCCCGAGTTATTACTGTCAACAGACCCGTCAACATCACAGAAGCCTGTCGCATTTTCCTGAATAGTTATTGATGCAGTACCGCCGCTTGTTGAGCTGGAGCTGGAACTCGACGAACTACTACTGGAGTTCGAACTGCTTGAACTGGAACTGCTTGAACTGGAACTGCTTGAACTGGAACTGCTTGAACTGGAACTGCTTGAACTGGAACTGCTTGAACTAGAACTGCTTGAACTAGAACTGCTTGAAGAACTGGAACTGGATGAAGAACTGGTAGTATCAGCGCAAGAGCCAAGTAATTCCCAGGAATAGTCACTCCCCGGAACGGAATTGGTATACCATTTCGCCTGATACAAACTACCTTGATAAACCAGTTGATCGCCACCATTGGCGTGGTTATACGCTCCACCAGCCCAGTCTTTCGCTGGCCAGTTAGGGTATTCATTGACACCTTCGCAGGCATAACTTCCCGCTGCCATACCGGTCATGGTAACAAGAGCAACATTTAGTAAACTTTTACGAAACATTTTTATTTCCTAAGTTATTTTGTTGATTTCATTAAGCATCATATTTTAGTTTTTAATAAATTAACTTGGCAATAGTTATTGTTAAGTTAATAGGCTGCGCACGGAAACGCCGCCATTGCCCGCAGGGCAATGTAAGCCCTTGAAATACCAGCAAAATCACACATTTGCGCCAGTATTTCAAGGGCGTGCAATTAAATAGATAGGATCATCTATTTAATTGCCGGGTTAATAGGTGTAACAAGCGGCTATTATCTCAATACAAATTATCGAATATTAAAGATAATTCGCTGATAGCCTTTAAGTACTGGGCTGCCGTTATCTTTAACTTCAAGAATTACGTGCAGCTGTTTACCGGGCTCATCTGGTACCGTAAAGCTCGCACCACTGGCCTGACTACTGTTGCTGATATCCAGTTTGGTACTGGCTGAATCTGCATCGTAGTATTGCCACCAGGTATAACTCAGGCTGTCACCATCGGGGTCAGTGGTAGCTGAACCGTCCAGTACAATAACGTCACCTGGCGAAACTTCACGCACATTGCCGCCCGCTACACTGGCTACCGGCGCATGGTTTGCGTCTGAATATTTCGACTTAACATTCCAGTCCATACGCGCAGCAAAGTCGTTTTCTGCATCAATTACCCAACGCCAGTACATCTTGTTGCGATCACCGTCGTCACGAATGTTGGAGTCGGTCAGATGATTCGGTTTTTTACCGCCCTCATCGTCAACTGCAGAGCGACCGCCCCAACCACCCAGAGTGTAATCCGTGTGAGAGTCAAGACCATTGTTTACTAGATGCAGGAACGATGGTGTATCACCCTCACTCACATATTTTTGTGGCGTTAATGCACCCAGAGGGCCGTGGTTTTCCTTCACGTTGGTATCCAGCCATTCCTTCGTCATATATTCTTTTACGTTATCCGGGCTTGGCCCTGAGAGGCTCTGGTAATCCCATACGTTGTCCCAACGGTAGGCTTCATTAATCAGCGCTTCTGGAATGTTCTCGTCTATCCATGAACCGCCACCATCCTGGTACCAGATACAGTAAATCCGAATTTTCGCCGCCGCTCGCTGGAACTCTTCTTCACTGTAAAAGTTTTTCAAACGCCACAATGCAGAAGCTGTGGTATTGGCGCCACCCCAGGAAAGCACGTGAAGCGGGCGAGGATCATCCGCCAGTAAACGCTCAATAATCAGCTGCTCTCCTGCTGTGTTTTTTACCTTCATTTCGGGTGGGTCTGTATTAAGGTCAGCTTTGTTTTCATTTCCTACCCGTACCAGATCGCGTACAAACTGAGCGTCTGGATAATCCGGGTTGTGTACACGCAGGTTAGGCAGAACCTTTTCATAAGCATCGATTTGCTCTTCTATCCACTCGTCATCGCTGTGGCCGCTCTTCTGGTACTTGGAGTTAACCTGCACAATGCCTTCAAGGTCGAAATCGGAAAGGTACATAAAGAAGCGCACCATCGAGCTTCTGTCATCAATCTCACCGTCAGTAGTGGCTATTACACGCGGCCGGTAACTGCCCAACGCACCGCTACTTGAACTGCTGGTAGAAGAGCTGGAGGAACTACTTGAACTTGAGCTGCTTGAACTGGTGGTCGTACCACTTGAGCTACTGGAACTTGAGGAAGAACTGGAACTTGAAGAGGAACTGGAACTGCTCGAGCTTGATGAACTGGATGCACAGTCGCCGGCGGAAATATCGGCGCCCTGAACAGAAAGCCAGTCTATATTAGCGAGCCCTCCGCCGGTTTTAGCTTCCAAGATAATGGTATTTACGCCGGTGTCCAGGCTGACACTGGATGTTGTGACATTCCAGGTATCCCATGAGCCTGTTGTTGGAAAGTCTACCTCCGCCTGTACAACACCGTTGACGATAACAGAAGCATTTCTGGCTTCAGCAGCGGCAAGCGCGTATCGCCACTCCACTGCATAGGTACTTGCAAAACCCACATCGAGCTGCCATAGCACTTGCACACCACTTTGGTTCTCGGTGTTGGCAAAGCCACTGCCGGTAAACCCTTCATTGTTATTATCAACAGCGCCATCTACACGGCAGAAACCATCTTCATTTTCCTGTACCACCAGACTATCGCCACCCGAGCTGGAAGAACTGCTGCTTGACGAACTGGAAGAACTACTGCTTGAAGAACTGGAAGAACTGCTGCTTGAGGAACTGGAAGAGCTACTGCTTGAAGAACTGGAGGAACTGCTACTTGAGGAACTGGAAGAGCTGCTGCCCGGGTCTGGCACATCTGTGGGAGCGGGCGTCGGGTCCAGGATGCCATCAAGGCCCTCACCACTACACGCGCTTAGCACCAGCGCCAATAACAACACTGAAAGTTTAGTTTGCATTATTCTACCCTCGGATTTACCACTTAATGGTGATATTTCGGCTTGTGAATTTATAGTCTTCTACTATTTCTGGGCAGCTCAATAGCCTGCTTTTCTATTATTTTTGTATTTTCCTATATTAATAATTAGCGTGACGGAACAATGATCACAAAAAATTAATTGACTTATATTTACAGGGCTATTCATTAGAATACGGGGAGTTACATATCAATATACAGGAAGTATTTAATTTCCAAATAAAATAAAAATAAAGGAAAATAGAAATCATTTATGTGTATTAGCCAATATCATAATTTGACAGAAAAAGACATTATCATCCGGGCAATAATAGCCCGCAAAATCAGGTACAAACCCGGCAAAAGCTTCCTCTAATATTGTTGTATTTTCATACAATCCAGAAAATAAATTTGTTAAAAGCTGGAGTTGCGAACTCCATCTCTTCCCTCAAGAATTCTCGCCGAAACGGGTCTATTTAATCAGAAAAAGAGTTTATGGGACAGCTATTATCTCGTATCAACTTCCTAATATAAAAAGCTGCAATTTCAGCAGCAAATAATTTCTATTAACCCGGCAATTAAATAGATGATCCTATCTATTTAATTGCGCGCCCTTGAAATACTGGCGTAAATGTGTGAATTTACTGGTATTTCAAGGGCTTACATTGCCCTTCGGGCAATGGCGGTGCGTCCGTGCACCGCCTATTAACTTAACAATAACTATTGCCAAGCTAATAGTGAGGCTAGCACCGAAGAGTAAAAAAAAGCCGCAAGGCTTTTTAGCTTTGCGGCTTAATGAGTTGTCTGCTACTTAAGCGTGGCAGCAAGCTGGTCTCTTTTATTGCGGTCCAGCGCAACGCTGAACCAGATCGGGAATGCTCTCTGCTGAGTCAAGCGAGTAAGAATACGGTGGGTTGGTGAATGCTGCTGGCGGATTGCTGCCTGAGCCACCCAAACCTGTATTGCGCTTACCGCTGGTGTTATCGTAAATGTTACCCTTTGCAGTGATGTAAGAGGGGTTGCCATCCTGGAAGCGATGCGGGTCTTTTACATCTTTAAAATAATTATTTACGACTAGCAAGGATGCCCAGGAACCAGAACCAATACAGTAGGCATTTCCGGGAGAGTTGTAGAAGTTATTAAAGATATGCCCCTTACCAAACAGCAAGCGCGGCATACGCTGGTCAACACCCGAGGCAAACCAGTTATGGTGAACAGTGTGGTTATTTTTACCACGGTCCGTACTGCCGTGCATTGAACCGCCGCCAAACAACAGCGCCAAACGGTGGTCTGCGCCTTTATCTTCGTAGTAGAACTTAGTCCACGAAACCGTTGCAAGATCAGAGCCGCGAGTTAAGTCTAAGATGCCATCCCGGCCATCAGATACAGACAGGTGGTCGAACCAGAGGTTACTTGAACCGCGCACACCAATTGCATCAGAGGGCCCCTGGCGAGACTTGATGGTGAGGTTACGCAGAATAATGTTACGTTTGTTCGCAATGGTGAAACCTCCGCGGATGGACGTATTACTGCCTATACCAACAATAGTTGTATTGCTGCCTATTGCTATTGCTGAAGAGCCGGCATCAAACTGCCCCTGTAGCTCAATAACACCCGCTGAATCGCTACTTGCAAGAGAGCGTAATTCCGAAAGACTGGTAACACGCTGCGGCGTTGCACTGCCACCACCAGTGGTACCGCCATTGGTGGTTGCCCAACCAACCAGATATGGATCCGGGCAGTCACCGGGATTGCCACTGCTCGAGCTGGATGAGCTGGACGACGATGAGCTACTGGATGAACTGGACGAAGAGCTGCTTGATGTGGAAGATGAGCTACTTGATGTACTGGACGATGAGAGGCTTGAAGAGCTGGAACCAATCCCCTCACCGCAATCTCCTGCGGATAAGCCACCACCTTGTACAGTGATGAAATCCACATTTGGCAAGCCACCGCTTGTCTCTGCACGCAATACAATCTGATTTTCACCCGCACTCAAACTAACCGTCGCTGTCGCTACAGTCCAGCTAGACCATGAGCCTGTACCGGAAAAATCAACACTACCCTGCGACACGCCATTAACCAGAATGCGGGCACTTCGATTAGTGCTGGAACCGTTGGCAAAACGCCATTCTATAGCGTAGGTACTGGTATTTTGCACAGCAACCTGCCATACAATTTCGTTTCCTGCTGCGTTCTCAGTATTAGCAAAACCACTGCCGGTAAAACCGCCATTATTGCTGTCTACGGAACCATCTACGCTGCAAAAACCAGTCTGGTTTTCCTGAATCTCCAGGTCTTGTGAACTGCCTGAACTTGAGCTGCTGGAAGAGGAGCTGGAGCTGGAACTGGAAGAGGAGCTGGAACTGGAAGAGGAGCTGGAACTGGAAGAAGAGCTAGAGCTGGAAGAAGAAGAGCTGGAAGAATGGAGCTAGAGCTGGAAGAAGAGCTGCCAGAACCGTCGCAGCTGCGCACCAAAGACCAGGATTGGTCACTGCCCGGAATTGTGGTCGTATACCAATTAGCTTGATATAAATTACCCTCGTGAACCATCTGATCGCCGTTGTTGGCGTGATTAAAATCACCGCCAGACCAATCTTTGGCTGGCCAATTCGGGTACTCATTCACCCCTTCACACGCTAAAGCACTCGCCGCGAAACCTGAAAACGCAACAAGCGCAACGCTTAATGCAACTTTTCGATACATGTTAACTGTCCTCGTAATTTGATAAACAGCTGCCCGCTCTATCGAAAAATTACATAGAATGTATAGCGTTCTCGATATCCTGGTTTAATGAAAGAACCACGTCAGGCAGACGTTTTATATGTAAAACCGTGAAGTAAATAAGACATATTATTATTAATCTACGCCTACTTAGGCACGCCAAGCTGAGATCCGGCGCCGCTGCATGTTATGAGCACAATCTTTAAGAATCTACCTGTATTATTACGGATTGCCACCGTTTTCTAACAATCTCAGCAACAAGTCTGGCTCCTGGCCCGGACATTTCATAAGCTATAGAAATTCTCAGGCCGGAATATTTTGATTTGAGTGCGCTATTAACCCGGCAATTAAATAGATTATCCTATCTATTTAATTGCGCGCCCTTGAAATATTGACGTAAATATGTGAATTTACTGGTAATTCAAGAGCTTACATTGCCTTGGCAATAACGGTGCTTCCCTGCACCGCCTATTAACTTAAACAATAATTATTGCCAGGTTAATATAAACTTGGCACTAATCAATAAGCTTATCAAAGGCCTTCGCAAAGTGTTTGTCGTGTGAATAATCCTGCGCTTTAATGACATTTACAATTTCAGAGTATTTTTCTTGCTTGCCAATGAGCTGATAGGCGCGTGCTAGTCGCAAGCGGGCCCAAAAATAATGTCTGTCGTACTGATCGTAGCTGGAGTCGAGGTAGCGCTCAACTAGCGCTATGCCGTCCTCGATTTTGTCCCCTGCTTGAATATACAACTCTCCAAGCTGGAACATCGCGTCAGTCTGGTGCCAGCTTCCGGGGCTAGGGCTTTGCTTGTTAACAATTATCAGTAAAAGGTCCATGGCTTTATTGGGCATATCTCTATCTCGGTAGAACAGCGCAAGATCGTATAAATTTTCTGGTTTTTTATAGTCCAATTCAGCATAGCGATCTGCCAGTGCCTGAGCCTCTTGTTTGCCAGCATCGTGCTCCGTGAGTAAAACATGAGCAAATCGAGAGTCTTCCTCAGAAATATCGTGTAAGCGACTGAGGTATTGTCGAGCCATGGATTTAGAGCCGCCAGCAAGTGATGGCGCCTGCAAGTGAAAAAACACGGCCTGTTTAAGTGCATCTGTGTCGGAGCCTTCTATGTCGGCGGCTTGGCTGTAGTACTTGCCGCATTTTTTTCCCAATTTCAGGGCCTTGAATATTGAAACCTGCATAGCTTGAGTACAATAAGCTTTTGCAGCGACCATCAACTCGGTACTGCTATTGGGGGGTATGAGCAGTGCACTCTCAATGTGCTTTATCGCGGTTTTCCCCTCGTTTTTTAAAATCGCATATTTGGCCAGATACCTATGTGACAATTGTTTCAGTTCATTTTCTGCGTTTAGATTATCGATAAAATACTGTTCGGCTTCCGCATATCTTGCAGCTTCAAACAATTTTACGCCAGGGTTATCCTCTGGTCTCATTGTGTCGCTGCTGTAGCTCGGGCCGCATAACAGCATGGTGTATAACAGTAAATGTCGCATCTTGAATATCCTGTCTGTTGAATATGAAAATGGTATTCTCGGAAGGCCTCAGGTGATGGCTGTCGCAGCTTGCTGTTTATCGCGTCTGCGTTTTTTTTGAGCATTCCAAAGGGTTTTAATGGTCCAGTAAATCAGCACAAATAAAGGGAATGCCGAACACAGTGCAGGCAAAGGTGAAGCGGTAAACCATTCGGGAAATACCTGCGGCTGGCCGCTAAACAACGAACCTGAAGCGATAAAAAATGAAAAGCACATACGCCACAAGTGCCTGTAAACGCGCCCTTGGGCGGAGAGTTGCTTGATAATGAGCACGCGAACTTCGCCTATGCAAGCAAGTGTTCCGGCGATAACAAATAACAGAAAGGCGTCCGGCGGGGAGCCGTCGACGGTGCCGCTTTCGCTGTGGCTACCCATGTACATAAAAACCACGCCGGCAAGAGCAATACTGAGGGAAATAATACAACCCGCGATATTAAAGGTACTCGCGGTGTAGGTTCTCTTCCTGGCGGCTTGAATACCACTGACTAACAGGTACAAGGCGAGAATTGCCGCTACAAAATTGGGCCGTTGGCCCTCGCTCAGAAAGGGTGCCACGACGGCACCAATAGCGTAACAGGCGAGCATCGACACCATAAAAACTCTGCCGGCGCGGCGGTGAAGAAATGCGCCCTTTTTACTTAGGCTGGCGATAAGCCCGGTGATTAACCCCAGCGCACCACCAATAATATGGGTGTACAGAATAATATCAGCGCCTAGTTTCAGCGCGGTATGAGTATCAGGCGGAACCTCTAAACGGGCGGCCGATGCCGTGCCCGATAAAACCAGTAAAAATAGTAACTTGGCAATAACTATTGTTACGTTAATAGGCGGTACATGGAAGCGCCGCCATTGCCAAGGCAATGTAAGCCCTTGAAATACCGGTAAATTCACGCATTTGCGCCAGTATTTCCTGGGCCCGCAATTAAATAGATAGGACAATCTATTTAATTGCCGGGTTAACAGCACCGTTGTAATGAGCTTCAGTTTTAAATTCAACATGATTTATACCTGTGTTTGTCTATTTCGATTCTTTTAGGCAAAACGGTGCCCTCATAGCTGGTTTGAATCAGCTCAGAATAAAATGGGTGATATTTAAAGGCTTAAAGGGAGCGGATTAGCTCACAACAGCTGTGGAAGTCATCCCGACTCCTCGTGATAAGCGAGCAAATCTCCAGGTTGGCAGTCCAACGCTCGACAAATTTTCTCGAGGGTGTCGAAACGTATAGCTTTCGCCCTACCGGTTTTTAATACCGACAAATTTTGTGCAGTGATGCCAACTATCTCGGCTAAGGTGTTCAAGCGCATTTTTCGTTGTGCCAATAGCACATCCAGATTCACTGTAATTGCCATGGCTGCTCCTAAATTGTTTTTTCCGATTCTTCGTTGAGGTCGCGCCCTATTTCCAGCGCCCACAGCAGCGTGTACATCAGGCCGAAGTAAATCAGTGCAATAAGGATTTCTGTGGTAAAAGAAAAGTCCAGGGGTGCGCCGCTGGAATAGCTGTAGATGGCAGCGGTCAAAACGTGTACCCAGGACAGCAGCACAAAAGCAATGCCGGTATTAAGGGCGCCCTTAACAGAGCTAATTGCCTGGTCGCTAAAGATATGGCCCTTCATATACTGTTTCATTAAGTCTCGGAAGTGGTGGTTGAGCTTGATCATAAGGGCTAAACCCAGCGCATAGAGTGGCAGGATTAAGCCCTTCAGGAGATAGTCGTCTTTCCCCACCGGGATTGCGGTATCGCCCACTACCAATGTGCCCTGCGGAATGAACACAACGATAGCGATGCCCAACCAGCCCAGGTGCAGCAAGTAGCGCAGCGCGCTGAGTGCGCCGTAGAGATGGCGACTAAGCCGTTTGATTTGCTGTGTACGCGAGTGTGTTTGTATGTCCATGCTGACCTCTGCTGATATTACTTGAGCTTACTATAAGCTAAAACACACACATTTCAATATTTATTTATCGTTTATCGATAAATAAATATCTAATTTCGTTAACTCATTAGCCTGCATAAACACCAAAAGCTGCTCGTAATTGGCTATAAAATGAATGGCGTCCGTCGGTTTCGCCTGCAGCAGGTAGCTGTGATGTACTTTTTGGCTGTACTTTTTGGCCACGCACGAAACAGCTAGAAAGCGTCTAAACTACTTACCAGACAATCAAATAAGTGATCCCTACTTATTTGATTGTCGCCCTTAAAACACTGGCGCAACTGTGCGAAGTAGCTTGTGTTTCAAGGGCTCGCGCCGAACTTTGTTCGGCGGAGGTACTTCTCGGCAATAGCTCCTGCATTGCCCTACCATCCGCCGTCCATGGCGGAGCATGTACCTCATTAACCCTGCATATAAAGCATCGCCGGGTTAATAAGCGTAATATCCACTGTAAGTCTCCGGTCTTTGTCTTATTCAGGAGTCAAGTCCATGCCGCTTATGAAGATTTTGTTCGCTATCATCCTATCGACCTGCTTAAGCTATAGCTGCAAGCAAGGCTCGAACAGTACAGACAACACCAAATTGGAAGGTGACAACAACGCTCTTGCCGTGGACGGTGGCTGGGCCTGGGGAGATTGGGGCAGCTGCAGCACCGCGTGCGGTGGCGGCATGCAATCACGGTCGGCTACATGCACTAATCCAGCGCCCGCGAATGGTGGCGCAAATTGCAGTGGAAGTGGCAGCGAAACACGCGCATGCAATACACAAGCCTGCCTACAGTCTTGCAGCGGCGGTGTGGAACTGGATGATATTTGCTTTAAAGATTACGGAATTCATTCGGAATTTGGCTATCAGGCCTACCTGGCGGCAAGCACACCTGGCGGTGATAACCCACCCGAAAATGTCATAGATGGCTACGCAGCATGGGACTCTCGTTGGGAGATAAGTGGCAATCAGTGGCTAGAGCTCAGGCTTCCAGAGATAGCCCCCGTTAACCGGGTTGGGCTCTCTTTTATGAAAGGCGATCAATTCCCCTTTATATTTAAAATTTCTGTTTCAGTGGATAGAGCGGACTGGCTCACCGTATATGATGATCAAAGTAGTGGAACGAGTTCGGGTGTTGAATACTATTATCTGGATTCTGCCGTTAACGTAAATCATATTCGCGTTGAATTAAACGGAAGCACAAGCGGCAGCATGAATTATCTTCAAGAAGTAAAATGGGGAAACCGCAGCCGGCCAATTTCTTACCCTCAAGAGTCAACACCACCGGCTACAGAGTGCGCTTATCACAACAGTAACCCTGGCGCGATTGCTGGTGGCTATTTCGTTTCAACATTTGAGAACGGCTTATCTGATTCAGATATCGGTAGCGCACCGCTTATTACCGAATCTGGCGAAGCCACCCTGACCGCCATAGACAACCCATTCAAAGATGACTGTAACGGGTCCAACACTGTACTCGAGGTTGTTTCAACACCCAGTAACGCGGTCTTTAAAACGCGTGCTGAATTCCATACTTCGCCCAGAATGCCCCTGAACGAGAAGAGATACATCTACACCTGGAAACAGTACCTGCCTAAAGATTTCCTGGAAGATGCGGATATCGACTGGTTAAGTTTATCGCAATGGAAAACATGGCCTTGCGGCGTATTTGATTCGCCGTCGAGCTCCAGCTACCCCTCCGACAGCCCGGTAAATTATAGTGAAGTAAACTATGACCAATACATATGTGAAGGAGGAGGTATTTTTAATGACCTCGGATATAACCCTTCCGGCAATGATTTTTCCTTGAGTTTCAGGGCCAGGCCCGATTGCGCTCACTCAAGACATACGCCAGCTGAAGAGCAATGGAACACTTATATTTTAGATATACACTGGACCAACACTGATAACGGCTACTACAAGCTGTTCCTCAATGGGAAAATACTGTTTGAAGCCGAAAATGTAAAAACACTTTTTGATCTTTTCCCAGGCCTTAACGGCTATTCAACCTGTGATTTGTATTGGGGCCTCGGCGTGTATTCACGCTGGCAAAGCAGCACACGAGAGAATATTAAAGCCTACTTTGACGACATCGCCGTTTATGACAAAGATTTGGGGGCAACGCTTTTACAGGTTTGTCCAGGCTGCACTGATAATTAGCGACAGATCTCGCGCAGGCCCACAAATCGACTATACATCAGGCTCTATTGTAGACTCAGCACATTCTGAATAAGATAAGCGGCTGTGATCCTAGCGCTGTAGTGTTAGGGCCTGTTGACTCTTCTTGATACTACGAAAACAACTTTTAAGCCACGAGCCCGAGTCCATACACCATGTATAACAATAAACATTTCCTGACAATCGCACTTCTGTTTGCTGTGACAATGGCGGCAAACACTGTAGCCCAGAGCCTTCCCGCCACCAAACCGGAGAAAGTTGGCATATCGTCTGAACGACTCCAGTGGCTGGACAAAACGTTCCAAGACTATGTCGAGCAGGAGCATATGGCTGGCTCGGTGGTACTGGCAGCGCGCAAGGGCAAGGTTTTTTATTTTAAAGCCTTCGGTTTGCGTGACCGTGAAGCAAAAGCAAGCATGCAAACAGACACCATTTTCAGAATCGCCTCCCAAAGCAAAGCACTGGTAAGCGTTGCTGCCATGGTTTTACAAGAACAGGGAAAGCTGCATATTAGTGATCCCGTTGGTAAATATATTCCCGAGTTTATGCAGACCGCCGTTGCTGTTAAACAGGAGGACGGCACATACAGCGTCACTCAAGCCTCACGCCCCATTACGATTCGCGACCTGTTAACCCACACCAGTGGTATTGGCTACGGGCATGGCATTGCAGAGGCAGAATGGCAAGCCGCCGGTATTCAGGGTTGGTATTTTGCCGATAGACAAGAACCCATTCTAGACACGGTAAAGCGCATGGCCGCCCTGCCCTTTGATGCACAACCCGGTGAGCAATGGGTCTACGGATACAATACCGATATTCTGGGTGCCGTGCTGGAAGTGGCAAGTGGCAAAGCTCTCGATAAACTCCTGCACCAATTGATTATTCAACCCTTGCAAATGCATGACACACATTTTTATTTACCAGAGACAAAAGCCGATCGGCTGGCTGCAGTCTATACCCCTCTTACAGAAGGCGGTATCACACGCTCGCCAGAACTGGGAACAATGAATGCGCAAGGCCACTATCTCAATGGCCCAAAAAAGAGCTTCTCCGGTGGCGCCGGGCTTTTATCCACAGCTGAAGACTATAGTAAATTTTTACAGATGCTGCTTAATGGCGGAAAACTCGGCAAAACTCGAATACTTTCGCGCAAATCCGTAGAATTAATCCTGATTGATCATCTCGGGGATATTGCCTTCAAACCCGGCTCTGGCTTTGGTCTTGGCTTCAGAATAGTTAAGGATATGGGCCTCAATGCAGACCTTTCTTCGCCAGGTACTTTTCATTGGGGAGGTGCTTACCACTCGACTTATTGGGGCGACCCCGAGGAACAGCTGCTGGTGGTTTATTTCACACAACTAAGGCCCTCCACCACTATTGATGACCATAAAAAGCTGCGGGCCCTTATATATCAGGCCATTATTGATTAAGCCCCTCAGAGAGTTAAATCCTTGAGAAATCGCTTTTAATGGGATAGTAATGGTAAGTGATATCATTACTGTCCCATAAACATGAAAACATGGATTCGGTGTTTGTTACTGCGACCTTCACCAGCAGGGATGCCAATGTCATTAACTTAAGCTCATCGAACAGATTTATAAGTGCCGTGGGTTGCGCTACGCGTGCCAACCAATCGCTTTCTTGGGTATTTTCGATCGGCTCTGATAGGCTCAAGATACCTCATCATCGAGTCGACACACCTGTTTATATATTCCGTTAGCGCGTCACCCAGTAGAGCCTTAACCAAGGTGTGTTTGCATTTGGATAATAGTTGTTTGAAATTAATCTGGTAAACATGTCTACGGCGATCATTGATTTCAGATAATCGAGGTGCAGCCGCCAATGACACCAGTCGAGCGATGTTTTTAGTCACTATCTTTGCGTGAATGTCTTGCATCACTGCTGTAACATTTTTCCCGGAAAATCTCTCGATTAAAAGCGTATGCTTTTGCTGCTTAAAATCCTCCTCCACTCCCCAGCGCTTGAAATACAAGTCAGAGAACAATGTTTCAGCATACACCGATTGATCTAATAGGTTGGTCACCAGGATTTCCAGATCCCCGGAGGGCAGCCAGACCTTCATCATGCGCAGTCGCAGAGGTGTGGTTTTATACCCTTTTTCTTCACAAATACGTTTTGCCTTGTCCGATGCCGTTATTTCTATAATTTTGTCTGTCGCCTCTTCAGATAAAAAACTTTGGATATAGGTACAACGTGTATTGAGGCTTGCGCGCATGCAAAAGTGCTGTTTATTCTCTATATGTGCTCGATAAAACCAATATCCAGGATAGCCCCGGTCATAGATAAACACGCAATCTTCAGTCATGCGTTCCAGGTGATACAGAGCTATCGAACGTTCGCAACGGCTAGAGGAGGACAGCTCAGCATCGAGAGTCAATGCATTCAAAGGGTCATAACATTGGGAGAGCGTAGCTTGGGGAATTTGGGTATACCGGTTCTTTCGGCCACCAAATTGTTCCAGCATAGCATCATTCTTTGGCAGTGTAAGTTTGCTGCAGTCTACTGCACAAAGCCTGTGGCCATGCCACGTTTTCACCTCCTTGGAAGCGTAGAAATCACGGTTAAGCGTATCGCGAAGCTCAATAAACGCTTCGGCCTTAAGAAATTGACGAGCCTTACAAAAGGCCGCTTTTGATACAACATCTTGTGGCCATTCAATCGTATCGACGTATTCGAAATACGCATCAAGTTCATCTTGAATAGCTCCTTTGACTTGATTCATCAAAAAGAATACGACGCGAGAAAAGGGAAGCTTACGGTTACGAGTGAAGGCTTGGGGTTGTGTTTTGTGCCGCTCGGCGAAAGCAGGAGATTTTATCGTTTTGGCTATATTTTGCACTATTTGAGGCGATTTCTGAGCAATTCATGTAACACCTCTATGCGAAACTAATTTGATGACTGGAGTTTACATGAAAATCTGGTATTTCTTAAGTTAATGACATTGGCATGGATGCTGGTGTAGAGCTTACAGGGAGGTACTTGCAGCGTGTCGCAGTGGCAAATACCGGATTCATGTCTGCGCCAAAGCTAGCAATCTCCAAGCCCTTTTAAAATCGAGAGTTTCGACCTAGCGACGAAATAGTTTATGGGACAGCAATGAAGTGATATATAGAGATAAGAGCACTACCGAGATGGTGCTCTGTAAAAGTCAAAAAAGACCTCCGTTCTGGTAGGAAATTTATCTCGCGTCCCTTTATAAAAAAGGCTCGTTATTGCGTAACGAGCCTGTATTTAACTATTAACCGGGTAATTAAATAGAATATCCTATCTATTTAATTGTGCTGATCAGTAAGTACATTTACCATCGCCGCGACACACGCGCTTGATATTGCTTGTTTTGGTATTGCTCATCTTAAATGTGCTGCGACTGCAATCTGTGCGGAAGATAGCCTCATTAACTCTGTTCAATACGGAGTCGGTCACTGTCACATGTACGGGGTAGCATTTGCCGCCATTCTCCCTGAACATTTTCAGTACGTTAGTCACTTTTGCCTTGGAAACATTCACGGTTGCTTTGGCATTTAGCTGAATAAACTTATCGGAAGCATCCTGGGCGGTAATGTTTCTGATAGTGACGGTTGCCGCGCGTTTCACTGTCAGCCCGTCTTCACACACGTCTGGCCAGGTAATGTTTTCAACAGTGGCGTTGCCGTAGATATGAATGCCGTCACCCCTATTACCTACAATCACATTTTTCAGTGTGCCTCCGTTTACACGGAATACCGGGTCCTGTCCTTCGCCCTGACCACAATCACCCCAGGTGGGCATATAGGTTTTACATCCACCGTCGAATGTACCATTAACCACTTTGGTAGAGCTGAGTTTAACAGTGCCTTTGGAGCTGGTACACGCGGAACCCACATTGCTGGAACCGCTAGAAGAGCTTGAGCTGGAACTGGAACTGGAACTGCTTGAGCTTGAGCTGCTACTTGAGCTTGACGGGCATGTACCCGTGGAGAGATCATTGCCCACCAGCATAATGGAGTCGATATTTGCCAGACCACCACCCGTGGTAGCCGCCAGCTTAATCACGTTGTTTCCGCCCTTCAGGTTAACGGTCTTGCTTGTTGAGGTCCAGCTGGACCAGGAACCGGTAGAGTCAAAGTCAACAGCGCCAGACGCCGCTCCGTTGATGGAGACATCGCCACGCCGGTTATCACTGGAGCCATTGGCATAGCGCCATTCAATGGCATAACTGCCATCATAAGGTACTTTCACCGCCCAAGTGACCGCTTTACTATTAGCGTTGTCTGTATTGGCAAAACCGGCACCTCTGAAGCCGCTATGGTTGCTATCTACAGAGCCATCCACGCTACAGAAACCCGATTTGTCTTCCTGAATGGTCAGCTCAATGGATGAACCAGAGCTTGAGGAAGAAGAACTGGAAGAAGAGCTGGAGCTGGAACTGGAACTGGAAGAAGAGCTGCCAGAGCCGTCGCAGCTGCGCACCAACGTCCAGGATTGGTCACTACCCGGAACGGTATTCGTATACCAATTAGCTTGATATAAATTACCCTGGTGAACCATCTGATCGCCGCCGTTGGCGTGATTAAAATCACCGCCCGACCAATCTTTGGCTGGCCAATTCGGATATTCATTCACCCCCTCACACGCTAAAGCACTGGCCGCGAAACCTGACAACGCAACAAGCGCAACGCTTAATGCAACTTTTCGATACATGTTAACTGTCCTCGTAATTAGGTGATAAACACTTGCCCACTCAATCGATAAAGACATAAGAATATAGTGCGTTCTCGATATACCGGTTTAATGAAGGAACAAAATCAGGCAAACGTTTTATATGTAAAACCATGAAGTAAAAAAACATATTATTTTTTAATCTACGCCTACTTATTAACGTGGCAATAGCATTGTTAAGTTAATAGGATTATCTATTTAATTGCCGGGTTAATAGGCACGCCAAGCTGAGGGCCGGCGCCACTCCATCTTAATGAGGACAACCTTTAACAATCTACCTGTATTATTATGGATTACCACCGTTTTCTAACAATCTGCTTAACAGGAGTGGCTCCTAGCTTGAATATTTCATAAGCTATTGGAATTCTCACGCCGGAATTTTTTGATATAGAGTGTGCTCGCGAGCGTAGCCGTAGCTCTGTAGGAATGAACTCTTTAGGAATGAACTACACCGGAGCAAGCATGTGCGCTCTAATCGGAAAAGGCCAAGTGAGAAACCAGGCGTGCAGCTGGTACAAACTTTACTTTTTCCTGGAGCGCTTAGGCTCAGCTACTACGATGCGTACAAGCAATTTCCCCGTGTGCTTATGAATTATTCGGGCTAGAAAATCGAGTGCTTATAGCACCATCTTCCATACCGCAAATCCGAAAACGCCAACAAAAAGTTAGAGGGCACGGAAATACGTTCCTTCTTAAACTCCAATAGTTAACTTTTCCGATATTTGCAAACAAACACGGAATAATATTGGCGATAATGTCTAGTTTAAACTTGACTTTGCCAAGCTCTCTTAAATAATTCCAGTTTTTTGTAAGGGACTAAAAATAATAGAAGTTTCTGGTATCTTATTCATCCGGAAGAGCAATGTAAGAAAGTGCTAATTTTTGGTTTTCTACTAAAATATCAAAATATAATGAAGATCTACACGCCACCTGGAATATAAGCGTAAAGCATTACACAATATTATTTTTTTAATACCAATTACGGATATAAAAGAACGACGCAGCTCAGTAGCTCTCCTGTGAGCATGGGTAAAAAAAACTGGTAATGTAGAATTAAAGGCAGTTCACATTTTGACCGTTGTTTAACCCTCAAAACTCTGGTAACTTGGAAACGGTGCAGTCATTTCTTTTACTTATACCTAATTCGATGTGCCTGCCAAACAAAATATTCACCATAACAAAAATAACAATAACACCCACAAAGCATAGTAAGGGGGCTTTGAGAGGTAGATCCCAATGAATGCCCACATTCAACCCAGCTCTTTTGATCCAGATCGCCCGGTTTTTGCTCCTTACGGGCTAACCTGCGTGTACTGGCAGCCATCCCCAATGGAAAGGCCCGACCACCACTCAGAAATTGAGCTGAATTTTCTGAAATCAGGCTCGGTAACCTATATGCTGGGAGGAAGAAAAACGGTGGTCGAGGAAGGCAAGCTCAGCCTGTTTTGGGCAGCAATCCCGCACCAGATCATCGACTACTCTGCAGACGCGGAATTTTTAGTCGCCACCATCCCTCTGCAGATATTCCTTCAGTGGCGATTGCCTGAAGATTTCGTACACCCTCTGATGCAAAACAGATTCATCAGCGAAATAGACATTGATAAATCTGTATCTGATGCAAGGCTCTTTGAGTGCTGGGTTACCGACCTGATGGAAGGCCCTGAATTAAATGAAAGAGCCGTATTACTTGAAATGCAAGCTCGATTAACTCGCCTGGCGCTCAGCTTCAGTTCTCGCCAGTCAATTAAAGAATCGAGAGACCACCTGTCGTCGGTGACAGATGCAGGCATGAATAAAGTTGTTCAAATGGCGGCTTATATTTCGAGAAACTACACACAAAAAATGACAGTTAAACAGATTGGTGAGTTCGTAAATTTACACCCGAACTACGCCATGAACCTGTTTCAAAAAACCTTTGGTACCACTTTAATTAACTATCTCACTCAGCACCGCGTGTCTCACGCCCAGCGCTTGCTTACAACTACAAATCTGCCCGTAGTCGATATTGCTCTTCAATCTGGCTTCTTATCCATTAGCCGTTTTAATGATGTTTTCCATCGCAGCTGTCGCTGCTCGCCAAGAGAATATAGAAAAGTCCACACTCTGGAACTGGAAGAGTGTTAAAAAACAGAAACAAAAAACAAGATGCGTAGGCAGAAAGGAAAGACTCGTGAAGCCAACTCACGAGTCTTTTTTATAATTTGTGACTAGTAGGAGCTGTACAGTGCGTGCTGCGCCAACTTAAGTGCAGTAACAGCATCATGCTCTTTTTGTGCTTTCTTCATGGCCTCGAAATCCAGCTTATCCAATGCCCGTTCAATATTTTTAAGAAAATCAATCGCTCCGTTGGCAACAGCAACGGAGTCTTCACGGAAAGGAAACTGATCTAACTGCCATACACCTTCCCAGTTATTCTTCCTGAGCGTGTAAAAGAATTCGAACAGTTCTATCGGGTGAACACTGCCCGCCATCAGGTCATCGTCCCAACTGCGGAAATTATCATTCACATCCATGCCAAATAAACGATTGTAGTCAATAGCCAATTGAGCCGCATCCGCCGG
>CAJIBL010000007.1_pt1 | contig 23426 bp, 12 predicted proteins | sample 9199351 | NCBI WGS metagenome assembly CAJIBL01 (sample SAMEA7708304, study PRJEB35096) | sediment metagenome | biome: marine neritic benthic zone biome [ENVO:01000025]; feature: sediment [ENVO:00002007]; material: shallow marine sediment [ENVO:03000034] sea grass bed [ENVO_01000059] ...
CGCTTTTATAACTAAATCGATATCATTGTCGACTTTTACTTCTCTTAGTCGTTTATCTTTTTCGTTAATGACACAAATGACTGAATTATTTGAATGTAAGTCAATTCCACAATACAGTGACATGGGGCAGCCTCCAATGAGTTGTTTTGGTCGACAATTATTGTACTCCTTGCCACTGCTACAGTGTGCAGGGCGAGGCTGCCTTATGTTTATCAGGCTTATGGTTATTTTCCACTGTATTGCCCTCCGATTTCCATATTAACCTTATTGTTTTTTAGCTCGTGCAGTTTTAATAGCTTTTTATCTGGTTCCAGATTGCTGTCGAGAATGTTTTTCGCCCACTTTTTCTCGTGAAAATACAAGCCCTTTGCCATTGCGATTTCCATCCACAAAGATAACTCTGCTTGTAATTTGTAACCATGCCGTGTAGCGGTAGTGGCGACAGTTTTTAACCAAATCAGTTCTGCTGCTTCATCAGGCAATTTTATACCATACCTGTATTTCCCCAGTGTCTGCAGTCGCTCCTGATTTTCTTCACAAAAAGTCTGTATCCGCCTCTCTTTTACGTCTTTAAGGAGCGTCTGTACCTTTCCGCGTAATTCTTTAATTTGGTTAATTGACCCTTGCTGTAACTGAATGGTCATAGTGTTTGCAGAAAGATCCTCTTTCATTATTTTCTGCGCCCAATCAGCTTTTTCGTAGTCTTCACCATTAAATACCGCGACATTAACAATGCGACATATCTGCTGCTCTGTCACAAACCCTTTTTCTATCGCACGGTTTACCACGCGTTTAATCCATCCATCCAGGTCTCCTCGACTAGCAAGACCACGTGCATGTCCAGGATGGTTATCAAGTAGAAACTGCTCCACTTTTTTTATAAATTCCTGGAGTTTTTTCCTTTGCAAGAACTGTATTTGATTTTTTTCTATTTTAAGCATTCACTTCCGTCTCTTAGGTCTGTGAACAGTAGCTGTTGCTCGCACTCCAAACGTTGCGTAGCCGCATCAAAGTAAAAAATATAACACTCTCGCCCACCGGGGCCTTCCATCACAAAGCGCTCGATCGGCCCAAATATCTGCGCGAGCTGTTCCGGGCTGCAGGTAGGCAGGAAGTCGCGCAGTACGCGGGGGTCGTAGTAGCGAAAGACCAGTTTTTGGCCTGCGGGCCCCTTGGCTTTGGCAATGCGGCGGCAATGGCGTTTTATTACGCCTATATCCGATGTTTTTGCCAGAGCATAAATTCCCCAGCTCTGACTCCAGCCATGGGCGACCAGTTTTTCGCTGAAGAAGCTGTCTTCGGGGTTTATTCTGGCAAGGTGGGGGGCGGCGCGTTTAAGGGCATAGACCAGTTTGCCTGCATAAAGGCATTCGCTTTCGCAGCTGGCATTGTTCAACCAGGGCTCTATGCGCCTGTCGCGAGCGCCGTCGAGTATGGCGTAGACATGCGCGGTGTTTTTCCAGAGGACCTTGCGCAAGTTCCGGGCAATGTGTGTGCTATTGGACTCCAACATTTACGCAGACGCCTGCCGTTTTTGACACTCTTCGCAAAAAGGGTCTCCGTTTTCGCTGGCTTCTACCAGGGCGCGCGCCTGATCTTGCTGATCATTGGCGGCGGCTTCCATGTTGGGGGCCGCTGCAGCTGGCGCACTTGGGTTTGCCGCCGGCGTAACCTGTTCCACACGGCGATTCCCCGGGGTATTCTGTGCACTTTGCGGTGCGCTGCTGGTTTTCTCCGTTTTGCCAACCCGGCCTAGCGCTTCTTGCGCACTTAGCCTGCCCTCAGCCAGGCCTTGGGCCAATACCTCTTTCGTCTCCATATTGGCAGGCGCGGGCAGCTTGAGCTCTGCGACCAGTTGCTGCGCCTGGGCATCACTCATCTGCAGGCTATCAATGTACAGGCGCGCCTTTGCGGCGCTGGCAAATCGCTTGGCTATGCCCGCTGATGACGCCGCGAGCTCCGCTGGCAGAATCGATACCGAGGCGCGACCATTTACACGCTTGAAGCGGGCAACGCTGCCAGTTGTAAGGTGAGAAGCTTTTGCTACGCGCAAACTGCCGTGACAGAGGTGGTGTGCCAGCTGATCGATACAAGCATCCGGCCCGGCGTATGGCGCACTACCGATGCTGCTTAACAGCGCACTGAGTTGCACGCGAGAACAGTCAAGCTGCAGTAAAAACCGACGTGCTGCGGTGATATCAGTGAAAAACTGGTGATTGCCGGGCGCTCACCCGTAACAGAAAAGGTAGCCTTGACCGAACAGGTCAAATACAGGCTTGTTTAAAAGCATCAGCATGTTTAGTAAATCTCCTGGCGCTGAAATCATCCTAAAGTGTACATCGACAACCTCCCATTGTATTCGAAAACGCACGTTCGAATAGGGCCCTGACGCACATTCCACCAGCGAAACACAATACGCAGCACCTAATTTAGCTTAAGCGAACATTTCCCTGTTGTCGCCATGGGCTACACTTAGTTGGCAACCCCTTTTCTACTAGCCAAACACTATGATTTCAATACTTCGGAATCTCTCCATCAGGAAGCGCTTGTTCGCCATTTTACTCATTGTGGTTATCGGCATTGTTGCGGTAACAGCGCTGGCATATAGCCACAACAAAGATAATTTGTTGAGGGAAAAGCAGGCCAAACTGGAAGACTTTACTGAAACCGCGCGGAATATTACCCAGCACTACTATGAAGAAGCTGTAGCTAAGCGCCTGAGCGAGGAACAGGCTAAGTCCCTGGCGCTTACGGCCATTGAGCACATGCGCTATAACCAGACAGAGTATGTATGGGTTAATGATCTCAATCACAATTTTGTTATGCACCCTACCAAACCGGCGCTCAACGGCACAAACGCCTACAACCTGGCGGACCCCGATGGTGTGCATTTAATCCGCAATGGCGTTTCCATTGCCAGAAAGGACGGGCAGGGTTTTATGCGCTATCGCTGGAGTAAACCCGGTACCGATCGCGTTGAGAAAAAACTGAGCCATGTACGTATTTTTAAGCCCTGGTCGTGGGTGTTTGGCTCGGGGCTTTACCTTGATGATGTGCAAAAAGAGCTGCGTACGCTAGCCATTGAGCTGGTGCTGACGGGGCTGGTCATTATGGGGGTTCTTCTCGCCGGGCTGGTGGTTGTGAGCCAAAGCATTAGTCAGCCACTGGCAGCCACTATCAGGCGCATGCAGGAGATTGCTTCCGGAGACGGCGACCTGACGGTCGCGCTCAGCACAGAAGGAGAAGACGAAATCGCCACCCTGGGCACGCAATTTAACGAGTTTGTCCGCAATATTCGCGGCATTATGCTGGAAGTGGGTGACTCTATCGATGTGCTCAGTCGTTCAGCCCAGGTTCTGAACGAGGCCAGCCATCACTCAGCACAGAACCAGTCCAGGCAGCAGTCGGAAACTGATCAGGTGGCCAGCGCTGTGCACGAGATGTCTACCGCCGCCCACGAAATCGCCCAGAATGCCGGCGTGGCTTCCAGCAGTGCGCAACAGGCGATGGAAGAGTCCAGCCGAAGCAGAAGCATTGTTAGCGCAGCGTTGAAAATAGTGGACGAGCTGGCCAGGGATATGGGCAGCACCACGGATGCCATTGACCGCTTGAAAACCGAAACAGAAAACATCGGAAATGTGCTCACCGTTATTAGAGGCATTGCCGAGCAAACCAATCTGCTTGCCCTCAACGCCGCAATCGAAGCTGCTCGTGCAGGTGAACAGGGCAGGGGCTTTGCGGTCGTCGCCGACGAAGTGCGAGCGCTGGCGCAAAAAACCCAGCAATCCACAGAAGAAATCAACGATATGATCGACCGCCTGCAAAGTGGCGCCAGCAGTGCCGTAAATGCCATGCAAAACAGCCTGGATAAAACTCAAGCAACGGTTGAATCCTCTCACCAGGCAGAAAGCACGCTGGATGCGGTAGGTGTCGCTATTGATTCAATTAATGATATGAACTCGCAGATAGCGGTTGCATCAGAGCAGCAAAGTCATGTTGCCGAAGAGATCAACGTAAATGTTAGCAACATTGCCACGCTCTCTGAGGAAAACCGCGAGAACTCGGAAAAGGTACTGCAACTGAGCGAGGAGCTGAAAACAACGGGTGACAAAATGCGGGAAACCGCCAGCCGTTTTGTGGTTTGACTATGTTCAGTAAGAATAATCGATACAAAGCACCCTGGAGGCGGGTGTTGGCGCAACAGGTGCCAGGGCTTGCTCCACTTCTATAAGGTATTGCTTCAGGCCCTTTTCGGCTGCTCGCCGCGTCGCGTAGGGGCCTAGGGTCAGACACTCCCGCGTGGCAAAATACCATTCGCTACGGCTGTCGAAAAACCGGTCGGAACGATAACGAATGCCTTTGTGTGGTTCACCTTTACGATACTTCACTCTAGCTACCCCAATACATCCTGATATTTGACAAACAGGGCGATAATTAATCAAACCCCCACTTGCTGCCTAGCCTTGCTTAGTAACTTTTTTACTCTGATGGTTCTTTGTCATTAGAGGGCGAGGATTATAGAGCGGCATTAACGCGTAAACAATGCACAATATTGATTGAGATAACAGGTTGTGATGGGGTTAGCGCCTATTATTTGAACACGTCACACTTGGCCTCTGGTGATGATAAATTGATCACATCCAATTTTACCCGCCATTTTTTTGTGCTAAGCCTTCATCCTTGGCATGTACGAAGCAGAGTAAAGCTGGCTTAATATCGTGGTCGCTATTCACCTATTAGTTAAGGTACATGCTCTTTTTATGCGGTAAACATTAGACCGTCCTAATAAGTTTAGTTGTTGCCCGGCAAAATCCCGGAGGCTTGTGCTGCCTCCTTGCTTTCTGGGGCCGCCGTTAATAAAACGTGTTCAACCACAAGGACAATAACAATGCATAAAATGCTTCGCTTTTTTCTGTGCCTGCTCTTCTTGCTAAGCATTCAATCTGTACTCGCCAGTAACAAGCCGCTGGCAAGCTACAGGTGATAACGACGAAGATATTGCTTTTTTACAATTTGAGCCCAATGGCACATTGCATATAGAGGTTTTTTATGGCGAACAACTGGAAAGAGTGCCTGTTAGTTACACAACGGAAGAAAACAAACTATTTATTCCCGAATATACCGGTGAAGATGATTTTTTAGGTTTCAGATCAAGGCAAAACCCTGTCACTACACTACGACGATGAAGTGATGCGGTTTAAACGCCAAAAACACCAGCGTTACTACCACACACTCGCGCTCAACGATTCCTATCAACAGATCGATATTGAGAAAGTAAAACTCAATATAAGCATTGAAGGAGATCTGCTTAGTACCGAAGCACGCTACACCCTTCGCAATACCAGCGAATTCGACACAGAAGCCTATTTAAAGCTCCCACTGCCCGACGGCGCCATCGTCAATGATTATCAATTGGATATTGCAGATAACATGCGCAAAGCCGTTACCGTGGATAAAGCACTGGCGAGGCAAGCCTTTGAGGATATTCAGGACAGGCAGATAGACCCCGGCCTTGCTGAAATGACGCGAGGCAATCGCTTCACCACTTCAATCTACCCTGTTCCCGCTGGCGGAACACGAACTATTCTTATCAATAGCCTGCAAAAGTTACACACCGACGCCAAAGGTCGCGTGAGCTACCTGTACCCGAGCTCCCTTATCGATCCAGGTGCCGAAATCGATTTGAACATATCCCTTAGTGCTTTTCGCAAAACACCCACGCTGCTCAGCCACCCTTTCTCGCGCCGCAGTATAAAAACACGCAGCAACAAGTCCAGCCTCGAGCTTAGTGCATCAATTTCTCAGGACAGGAACAGAGTAAAACTGCTAGAGGATTTAGAGCTTCGCTTTTACCCGAAACATACCAGTAAGTGGTTTACCTTCAAGGAAGGGGATGCCCTGTATGCTACGGGTAAAACAGCGCTCAAGGCCGACCAACTGGATCGGCTCAGTAAAATGGATGCAGTGTTACTACTGTGGGACAGCTCTGCCTCCATGGCCAGCGCCCACTCCGAAAATGCGGCGTTTATTGAAGCGCTGTTCAAGCACTGGTTGAAAACACCGGGCAGTGTGCAAACGCTTGTGTTGCAGGAATTTTCCATTGCGCCACACACTGCAAGCCGCTTTGCTGTTTCCCAGCAAGGCTTTACAAAACTTAAATCACAGTTAAATTCGCTGATTTATGACGGAGCAAGTCACCTTGAAGCAGCACTGCACACACTGGCGAACTCCAACGCTGATGCCACATTACTGTTTAGCGACGCTCTGATAAGCGCGGGGAGTGATGATCTGCCCTCTGCCACTATGCCGCTGTACCCCGTAGTGAGTGGTACAGAAACTCACAAGGCGGTGTTACACGGGCTTTAAGACACAATCGCTGGAATTTATGTTTTTGCAGGGAAGCAATGAGATATACCCCCAAAAAGGCTTGACGCTTGTAGGAGGATAAGTGCGGGCAAGATCAACTCCCGTGAGCATCAAGCTCGGTTTTTTTCAAGCTTATTAAGCTGGCAATAGTTAGTGTAAATTTAATAGCCGGTGGACGCATTTGCGCCAGTGTTTCAAGGGCGCGTAATTAAATAGATAGGATAATCTATTTAATTGCCAGATTAATTGTCGCTAATTTCCTGAGCGAGAAGGCCGTCAATGTCAGCCGCTAATTTTGGCTTGGAAAAATAGTAGCCCTGACCGAATTGACAACCTTTATCTTTCAAAAACGATATCTGATCCTCTGTTTCAATACCTTCACCAATAACACTTAAATCAAGCGCTTTACCCAAAGCGATAACCGCTTCGGATATTGCCATGTCATTAACATCTTCAGGAATATCCCTGACAAAGGATTGATCTATTTTGAGCTTATCAACTGGCAAGAGCTTAAGATAGTTTAACGAAGAGTAGCCTTTACCAAAATCATCGATAGCAATAGACACTCCAAGATCTCGCAATTCACGGAGTTGCCTTACCCCTTCATCCTGGTGGTCCATCAAATAGCTCTCTGTAACTTCAAGCTCCAGACAATTCGGTGCTAGTTGATACTGTATTAATACTGCTTTTACCTGAGCGGCAAAGTCTGCCTGTTTTATCTGGCGCCCACTGACATTGACCGACACGTAGCCAAATTGCAAACCGCGTTGTTGCCATTCACTTGCTTGCCGGCAGGCTTCATTTAACACCCACTTGCCAATCTCCCGCACCAAACCAATTTTTTCTGCAATGGGTATAAAGTGGCCCGGAGCTATGACTCCCTGCTCCGGATGCTGCCAGCGTATAAGCGCTTCGAGCCCACACAGTGTATTGTTTTTAAGATCCAGCTGCGGCTGATACACCAAATAGAAGTGGTTTTCTTTCAGGGCTCTGCGTATGGCATTCTCCATAAACACAAACTCAGCCGCCGCTGTGGTCATTTCGGAAGTATAAAACTGGTAGGTATTGCGGCCCTCCTCTTTTGCCAGATACATCGCTGTATCGGCATAACTGACAAGTTCGCTCATTGTCGCAGAGTCATCGGGAAACAGGCTGATGCCAACGCTACAGGTAACGCTAACTTCATTATTGTTCAAAATAAACGGTTCTTTGAAGCAGCTCATGATTTTACGCACCACCAGTGATGCATTATCACTACTGCCTACGTTTTCCAGAAAGCCAACAAACTCGTCGCCGCTGAGACGGGCCACTCTGTCCTCGCCGCGAATTACATTGGTGAGGCGAACAGCGCATTGCGTTAACAGTTCGTCACCCGCGGCATGCCCGTAACTGTCATTAATATGTTTAAAGCGGTCCAAGTCGATAAACAATACAGCAATGGTTTCCCTTTCACGGGTCGATCGGTGTATTGCCTGCTCCAATATTGCGTTGAATAATATTCTATTAGGTAAACCTGTTAGAGGGTCATGGTGTGCCAGGTAATCTAAACGCTTTTCGCTCTCCTTGGTCTGCGTGATATCTGTAAAAACTGCGACATAGCCAGTAACATTGTTAAAGCTGTCTACCACACTGCTGATCGTTAGCAGCTCTGGAAATATTTCCCCGTCTTTCTTTTGGTTCCAGATTTCGCCGCGCCAGTATCCTTGCTCATGCAGCGACTGCCACATCGCCTGATAAAATGCCTGGTCGTGCTTATTCGATTTTAGAATACGAGGGTTCTGCCCCAATACCTCTTCACGCGAGTAGCCGGTAATATCACAAAAAGCCTTATTCACATCAAGGATGGCTCCCTCCGTATCGGTGATAGTTACGCCCTCGATAGTGCTACTGAAAACTTGCGCAGCCTGGCGCACTTTTTCCTGAGCCGTTTTTAATTCTGTAATATCCGTATGTGTACCTAGCAAGCGTAATGGATTGCCTTCTGCGTCTTTTTCTACCAAACGCCCCAAAGACAATATCCACAACCATTCGCCTGATTTAGTACGTAATCGAAATTCGCTACGGTATTCGTCTATTGCACCACTGAGGTAATTATTGAAATTGTTAAGTACTCTTTGCTGGTCGTCTGGGTGAATGCGCTCAAGGCAGGAACTAACGCTCTCTACAAAGCTTTCTGGCTTGTAACCCAGCATAATCGCGTACTGGGGGTTAACGATGGCCTCTCCGGTTTGAATGTTAATATCGTAAAGACCCTGGTTAGCGGAACTCAATGCCAGGCTCAGACGCTGCTCATTATCTTTAAGGCGATTACCAATACTTTTCTGCTCGTCAATATCAATATGCACCCCTAGCAGGCGAAGCGGAACGCCGTTTTCATCTATTACCGGCATTCCTCGGGCAAGCGTCCATTTGTAATGGCCATTTTTATGTTGAAGCCTGAACTCCGCAGACCAGTGGTCAGCTGGGGCTTTCAAGTACGCGTCAATATGTTTGGCGACCCTGGCTTTATCATCCGGGTGTAAACGCCCTATCCAGGTATCATAGGCATTGGGCAGCTCATGATCTTCGAAACCCAGCTGCGCTTTCCATTTTGGAGACAGGTACAAAGTACCCGCAACAATATCCCACTCCCAAACACCATCCAGAGTAGATTCCGCAAGAAGCCGGTAACGTAGATGGTTGGCTTCACTTTTCAGCCTCAATTCTTCTCTGTCAGTGACATCCTCATACACTGCTGCGATATAACCGTTCGGTAAACGATAGACATGATTTTCGCGCCAACCCTGAATACGGCCGTCCTGGTACTTGGTAGCAGGCAAAAGTTCTGACTTACCGGTGTTGAGCACACGCCTGAATGCAGACAACAAGCCACACTTTTCGACACCGGGAAAAACCTCAGTAACACGCCTGCCTAACAGCCTGCTTGCAGAGATTTGCTCCATTTTTTCAGCGGCGGGGTTGAAATACACAAAAATAAAGTCTTCGCCGCTCTCTATAGCGGAATAGACCGCCACACCGTGGTCGAGCACGTCAAAATACTCCAGAATGTGACAATCCGACCAGGTGGAGTTTGGAATGGAAGTTTTGTTCAGTTTCACGCAAGTCTACTCCCTGAGACCTAGGGAACCTCTAATGGGCTTATACAGATTGTAGACTCAAACCCGCGACGCAGGAAAACTTCATGTGAGCGGGAGCTATTGACCCAGGCCCGCCAGCGCCTAATCGGCGGCAGCTGATTAGCTCGCTACATGGCGAGGAATACTCCCGGTCGCCAGGGGGATACTGCGGTAGTTAAGCTTTCTTAAGGCCGGGCTATCCGTATATCCGATTCATGCTGCTCTGGCATGGTAAATACCAGCGCTGATTCATCCGGCATAATTACCATCCCCCAGCCATAAAAGGTGCTCGGAAGTTCGGCGATCTTTTTTTCTTCTGCGCTTTCATAATCGTATAAGGCAATGAAGGCTTCCGCCTTGTTACGGCGAATAAAATAAACGCCGTTTTTGGCGGCAGTCCAGTTTGTTGCATCACGCGCGTGTAGATTCAGGATCAGCGTTTCTTGCTCAGCCTCTGCGCTTCCTTGCAAACAGGAAGCAATGGCGCAACGGCGGATTTCTGTGCCACTATCGGATGCATACAAAAGCCATTCGCCATCGGCCGAGGCCTGCGGGCCACGACCCTCAGGAAGGTTAACTACTTGCAGCTGGTTTGTCGCAAGCTTATAGGCAAAAATCTGCCAGATGCCCTGTCGATTCGATTCAAAATATATCCACTCACCGTCCCTCGACCAGGCCGGGCTACGACTGTTACCAGCGCCCAGATCCAAGCGCTGCGGAGCCGTCGACGATTCATTCATAAGAAATATCTGTGCTTCGCCATCCGGGCTTGCATCGAACGCCACGTGCCTGCCATCCGGCGACCAGGTGGGGTTATCAATAAAGGCACCCTCAAGGCTTAACCATTGATACGCTTCTGTGCCTGCTAAATCGCTAAGCCAAAGACTGTAAGCACCTCCGCGGTCGGAGGCGAAAACAAGGCGGCTTCCATCAGCGGCGATACTTGGGCTTGAGTCCCAGCGGGTTGAATTAAGCAAGGGTTGAAGCTGTGTATTGCGCCCCTTGTTTAAACCCACACTCACAAGTGTCGCCCTGTGCTTCCAGTCTTCAAATACCAGCGCTTCCACCCCCACCGCCGAAGTGGGCCGCTGCACGGTTTCCATGCCCAGGGCGAGCGGCTGAGGTTCTGAACCCTGTTTATCAATCCACCAGAGCCGATACAGGCCGGAGCGTGTGGAGGTAAACAGCAATTTGGAACCATCGGCCGACCAGCTAATACCATTCACTTTTCGGTTATCAAAGGTCAGGCGCGTGAGCTCAGCGCTGCTCAGTTGCTTGGCATAAATGTCTTTAGTGACTTCATCACGCCCACGCACAAAATACAGTATGCTGCCATCTGGCGAAAATAGCGGATCGATATCTCCCAACAGGCCCGGCTGCGCTTGCGTTATTTGCTCGGCGTGCCCGGTGGCAAGAGACAGCAGCCAGATTCGCAGCACCTGGCTGGCCGCAGCACGCGCTGAAAAGGCCAGCTGTTGGCCATCTGGCGAGACGGCAATGCCCCGCACACTTTCTGCCTGCATACTGAATAAAACCCTGCTCGCTCCGCCAAGCGGCGACACATTTTTGATCTGCAAACGCCCCTGGTTTAATTCCGCATACACAATGCTCTGGCCGTCGGGCATCCATTGTGGTGAGCGCAGGTAGCTGCCATCCGGGGATAACTGCAAGGCTTTTTCGCCGCTGATCATTTTTACGAACAGCGCATTCCCACCTTCCGCGTTATCTGCCACGTAAACAATACGACTGCCATCGGGCGAGAGCGCCGCGTCATACTCGCGCCCCAGGCGACTGGTTAGCGGGTAAATTTGATAACCCGCGAGAGGCAGCGCTTCTTTTTCAGGGATAAGCTGCGATACCGCAAACCCTCCGATGGCGGCGATCAAGGCAAGCAGCAACACAAGCCACGGGCTTTTCATTCGGCTTGCACGTGCAGCTTGTTGCGGCAACTCATCTAGCTCAGACGCAAGCGAGCTGGCCATCTTTGCGTTTGTTGCAGGCACCAGCGCTGCGCTGGCAACCGGTTTAATTGGCGCCAGCAGCCGGTAACCTGTTTTTCGTATGGTTTCGATATAGTCCGGTTCACTGGCCTTGTCGCAGAATATTTTTCTCAGCTCCGAGATGGCGCGGTTCAGCAAATAATCATCCGCTACTTGTCCCCACACCAGACGAAGTAACTCATCCCGCAGAACAACATGACCGGGTCGTGCACTCAACTGCAGCAAGACCTGCATCACCTTGGGTTCCAGCTGATGCTCAACACCACCAATTTCAATGCGATTCAAGGCGGGCTTTATGTGGGCTGCGCCTAAAAGGAACGCATTGGCACCACTGGCAGAGTTGTTCGCACTTGCATCACTCAGTTGTTCTTTTTGTGGCTTCAAAGGCCGCACTCCCTCAAGCGTTTAGTGGCTTATTAACCCGGCAATTAAATAGATTATCCTATCTATTTCAAGGGCTTACATTGCCTTGGCAATAGCGGCGCTTCCCTGCACCGCCTATTAAAGTAACTATTGCCAGGTTAATAACTATAAAGCAAGTCGATCCCTCCGGAGGTCAGATTAAGTCAACTATAGAAAAACTATAGAGAAGCTATAGCTTCCCTCCATCCCCACCCGGCCGGCACTGGGTTCTAATCGCTTCAACATAATTAGCCCGGAGCCTGCAAATGAATGTATCTGTTAAACACCCGTTTATAAGCGTGCTGACGCCTTGTTTGTTAGCACTCACTAGCCATTTCTCTTTTGCCGAGCCTGATGGAAAACAGTTATATGAACAAAACTGTGCAGCCTGCCATGGCGCAAACTTTGAGGGCACAGGCCTTGGCCCGGCGCTTTCGACCAAAACTTACATCTACGGTGGAACACACGGGGATATCGTCCGAGTTACTGAAAACGGTGTTGCTTCACAGGGTATGCCCAGTTTTAAGGGCATTTTTAGCCCGGAGCAACTGGATGCCATCGCCAACTTCGTTCCCACACGGAGCGTGGAACAAAACGAAGCCGAGGAAAGCACAGAAGAGCCAGCCCCCGAGGCCCAGTACGATAGCGCACCGGGAGAAGTCTCCACACTGGACTATCAACTAAAATTGGAAGTCGTCGCCGAAGCGCTCAATACACCTTGGGCACTGGCCTTTATCGATAGCAACACCATTCTACTTACCGAGCGCGCAGGCAACGTTCGCCTGATAAAAAACGGAAAATTGCACAAAAAGCCCATCCAGGGAACGCCCGAGGTACTGCTAAACGATCACAAGTGGAACCAGGGCGGACTCCTGGATATCGCGCTTCACCCTGAGTTCGAGAAAAATGGCTGGGTTTATTTGTGTTACAGCCACCCTCAGAAAGTGGAGGACCAAGCACAAAGCCTGGGGATGATTCGGGTTGTACGAGGCAAAATAAAGAGGCATCGCTGGCAACACCAGGAGGTAATATTCCAGGCGCCCCTGGCGGACTATAACCCCAATTTCTGGCACTACGGTGGCCGAATGGTATTTGACCAACAGGGCCTGCTCTATTTCTCTGTTGGTGACAGGGGCACACGGGAACAAGCAAGGGAGCCAGGAAAAACCCTCGGCAAAATTCATCGCCTGCATGCCAATGGCGAGATCCCGAAAAACAACCCCTTTATTAATCAGCAAGGCTACCTTCCGTCCATTTACAGTATGGGCCTGCGAAACCCCCAGGGTATTGCCCTGCACCCGGATAGCGGAAAAATCTGGGCCAGTGAACATGGTCCGCGCGGCGGCGATGAGCTGAATATTATTACCGCCGGTGGCGACTACGGTTGGCCAATTGCCTCATATGGAATTAACTACAACGGCACTATTCTCACCCCCAATACCCGTATGGAAGGTACCGAGCAGCCGGCCTTTTTCTGGCGCCCTTCTATCGGCGTTTCCGGCATCAACTTTTACCAGGGTAGTGAATTCCCGTTATGGCAAAACAAGCTTCTGGTAACCGGGCTGAGATTTCACGAGCTTAGCCTGTTTACGTTAAACAACGACCAGGTTCAGCACCAGGAAACCTTAGTTAATTTTGAAGGACGCCCCTATGAACCAGTGGTTGGACCAGAAGGTGCCATTTATGTGGTTACAGATTCACCCGGGCAACTGATTCGTATCACGGCAATAAAAGAACGCAAGCTTTAAACACATACACATTTTGGGAGAATTAAAAATGTCTGTTAACAAAATCATTGCTATCGGCGTATTCATCGCCAGTATTTGCAGTACGTCACCCCTTGCGGCAGACGTAAAAGCGGCACAAGATCTGGATATGGCAAGCATAGAAAGCATGAACAACGCCTGCCAGAATGCAGCAAAAAAAGAAGGCTACACGGTGGCCGTTGCCATTTTTAACGACAACGGTAACTTACTGAGTTTTAGCTACGGAGGTGCCTCACCAGCCGCCGGTGAAGTGGCCCAATGGAAAGGGCTTTCTGCCGCACTTTACCGTGTTTCAACCGCAGAAACTGCAAAATGGAATGTACCGACAGCACCGAAAATATCCACCGCACAGGGAGGCGTTCCACTGTTCAATAAAAATGGCGACGCTGTGGGCGGTATCGGGGTGTCTGGTGCTCCACCCCAATTTGACGAAGACTGCGGTGTACTTGCAGCCAAGGCTGTTGGTTTAAATAGTATTTAAGCACTTAAATTAAACGTGGCGAAAATGACTAAACAATCTATTGCGTGGCTGTTTGCACTGGGCTCTATCACTTGCCTGGCACCCACCCACGCACAGCATATTGAAGAAATTATTGTCAGAAGCACCCGCTCAGAGCAGGTGCTCAACAGCCTTGCCCTCAGTATTGGTGTCATTAACAAACACACCATAGACACGCAAAATGCCGATCACCCCGCAGAAATTCTGGGTACCACTGCCGGAGCAAATTTACAGCGTGGCTCCGGTGCGGAACACCTCACGGCATTGCGCTCACCGGTGCTGACCGGGGGTGCAGGGGCTGGTTCATTCCTATACCTGCAAGATGACATACCCTTGCGCTCCGCCGGTTTTGGCAATACCAACGGTTTGCTCGGAGCACAAACGGAGCTGGCAGAACAAATGGAAGTTATCTGTGGCCCTTCGGGGCCGGTTTATGGTGCGAATGCTGTGCACGGCGTTATTAACGTGATTACCCCAGAAATTGAAACCGACAGTACAGCCTCGTTGCGCTTGAGTGGCGATTCCCAAAGCCGCTTTAAAGGCAAAGGCAGTTTTAGCCAAAGCAAGGGGGATCAGGCCTGGTTCGCCGGTGCATCGTTGATTAAAGAAAACGGCTATCGCTATGACGCGGGTCTGGATGAACAAAAACTGTTGCTGCGTCATTCGCTGGATTCCGAACAAATGACGGTGAACAGTATTCTCAGCACACACAATTTAAATCAGGAAACTGCCGGCTACATACTAGGGGAAGACACTTTATACGACCGCGAGCTGAGGCGCGAAAACAGCGCACCGGAGGCCTATAGGGAAGCACAATCGCTGCACTACCAAAGCCAGTTCACTCGCCAGTTAAAGGGTCAATCAGAAGCCCGGCTCACACCCTTTGTGCGCTGGCATAAAATGGAGTTTTTACAACATTGGCTGCCCAGCCAGTCTACCGAAAAAAACGGCCACTGGAGCGTTGGCGCGCAATCCGATTTTATTTTTTCATCAGAAAACTGGCAGCTGCACACCGGCGTGGACCTTGAATACACCGAGGGCAATTTAAAAGAAGAGCAAAGTTTGCCAACTGTATTTTCATTTACCCAGGGCGTTCACTACGATTATGAAGTAACAGCACGCTCTCTGGCTGGTTTTGTTAAGGGAGATTACAGCTTAAGCCGCAAACTCACTGGCTCAGCAGGCGTTCGTATAGATCACACACATTACCATTACAACAATCTGACAGAGGACGGTGTAGTCGGTCGCTTCCTGCGACCCGGCGACAGGCAGGACTCGTTTACTACCGTAAGCCCGAAAGTCAGCCTGCAATACCAGAACAGCGAGAGCCTGATGAGCTACATCAGTTTCGCCCGAGCCAATCGACCACCACAAACCAGCGACCTGTACCGGCTGCAGAGAAACCAGACTGAGAACAGTGCCAAGCCTGAATTCATGGACGCCTTCGAAATCGGTTCCAGATTCAATATCAACCAGAGCTTGTCTACACATATCGCCGCCTACGCCATGGATAAAGAAAACTTTTTCTTCAGGGATGCGGACGGTTTTAATGTAAACAACGGAAAAACCCGACACCTAGGCATAGAACTGGACCTGAAGTTTATTCTCAACCAAAACCTGACATTATTCGCCGCCCTTAGCCATGCTGACCACACCTACCAGTTTGATCGAAACGTTGCGCGGGAATATGAAATAATCTCAAAAGGAAATAAGGTAGACACCGCGCCGAAAAATGTCGCCAACATACGCCTTAATTGGTCACTAACAGATACACTCAACACGCAACTGGAGTGGGTTAAAATGGGCGAGTACTATACCGACGCCGCCAACCTGCATAGCTATAAGGGGCACAGTGTGTTCAACTTGCGTGTCGCTTATGCGCTGAATGGAAATACCGATCTACATATTTCAGTCCGCAATCTGGGGGATGAACTTTATGCAGAGCGGGCCGATTTTGCTTTCGGCAACGAACGCTTTTTTCCGGCGGAGCCCCGTACGATTGGTCTCAGTTTATCGATGGCTTATTGATTTTTAATATAAAGCCACCCACTCAAAAAAAGCCCCGCTAACACGAGGCTTTACCACACAAAAAACTACCTTAGTGTGCTAATAGAGAAGCCGGCAGTTCACTTTGTAAAATAATCTCCCCAGCTTGCAATGCATGACTGGCAGATAGCGCTTCTTCCAAGGGCTGACCGGCGGCAGAGCTGCCATAGAGTGCTGCTGCAACTTCTGCCCAGGACAATTCCGTAGTAATTTCAAAATACGCTTCTGTGGGTTGGTCTGACTCGTATACGCGTACATTACTGAAATAGGAATCCCCACCTAGGTTCCGGTCGTCATCGTTAACGAAAAACAGAAGCGTTGGTTGACTTATTTGGTAGTACTGGCCAGCAGGTATAACAAGGTGCTGGTAACTACCAAAACCGGTGTAGTGATAGTTGCTTCTACCCCAATTTTGCGTGCCAAAAACTTTGAAAGTAAAAGAACCGCTTATTTTGTAATTGTTGTCAAAACCAATGCCGTGTATTTCCGCTTCGGAATCATTGCGAAAATCAAACTCAATTACGGTATTGGCTGTCATTTGATAGCCCAGGTCCACGGCCTGCCAGCGATTCCCGGTCATATGCAGCGTTGCACCGTTGTCTTCAACACTTACTGTGCCCCAGTTAGCCCGGTCCTGACTTCCGCCATAGGCAACAGGCGGTGTGCTAGAAAAGTTAATTGCTACGACAGATGCCGGAAGCAGTTGCGTTTCGTCCAACAGTAATGTCACCGCTGCATCAATGGGCGAGCTTCCCATCAGGTATTCTTCAAGGTTGCTAAAGCCGTCGTTATCCAGGTCTAAACTGGCATCGCTGGGGTCGAAGGGATTCAGGCCGTAGGCCAGTTCCCATGTGTGGGGCATACCGTCCTGGTCGTTGTCACCGGTAAAGGTATAAATATTTACCATGCCGGAATTCGTACCATTTGCGTCGCTGGAGTAATAGCCGGCGATCACTTCCGCAAAGCCGTCAGCATTAATGTCCCCCAAGCCATCAATATTCGCTCTGCCAAAGTTACTTTCCGGGTTGGTGAGTTCTGCGATTTTGTTACCGGTCGCACTGGAAAAGACATAAATGGCATTGGGTATTTGCGCGCTTATACCGTAGGCACTGGCAACAATATCGCTAACACCGTCACCGTCCACATCCCCGGCTTGGGCAAGCGAATAGCCCAAACGTTTGTGCTCAACAGTCCCATGTATTGCGCGAATGAGCTGCCCGTTAACACCGGAGTAAATCAGCACAGCACCACCGTTAGTTGCGCCAAGGTCATTATTTGGGTCACCCAGCATAATATCTGTAACGCCATCGTTATTCTGGTCCGCAATCGCTTCCAACTGGCCGCGATAGTAAAGCAGCATGGGCGTTTCCAGCACATATAGCTCTGCAGCATCACTGCCCGAATACACATGCAAGTGAGCGCTGCTATTACCCAGGTATACCCCCACGGCAAAGTCAGCCACATCATCACCATTCACATCACCCAAAGCGGCAACGGCTGGAGCAGTGTTGCTGCTGCTGGTATCAAAAGCGATGTTGTGAATAGTGGTGGCATCCAGCCCGGAGTAAACGCGGGCTCCTTTGAATTTATTCTCCGGGTCAAGGCTGTTCATAACACCCGCTACATAATCGATAACCCCATCGCCATTCACATCACCGAGCGCTTTTGCACTGTAACCAAGCATCATGCCGGCATACTCACCAACAATGGTTTGCAGCAACTGCCCGTCGGACCCTGAGTGGATCAGTAAACCACCACTGCCTGAACCGTTCGTATCTTTGCTGTAAACACCCAAAAGTACATCGGCTACACCGTCCTTATTAAAGTCACCTGCAGATTCCACGGCATCGCCAATATGGTAAATATCTGTAGAATTATCAGCCAGCAGGTTTTCGACCTGGGTGAGCGCCGTGCCCGTGGCACTGGAAATAACATCCACTACTCCACCACGCACGCTGTTTGGGCCGATTTTATTCAGCGTGGAATAGGCATAGTCGCCTTGGCTATCACCATCCACATCGCCCAAGGCAACAACATCGAAACCGACATACTGACCAGCTTCGCCGAGATACTGCCGCAAAAGCGGCGAATGCTCTGAAAGTACATCCGGGTCCTCGCCGTCCTTAAAGCCGTCACCATCCATATCCGCCAGCAGAGGGTCGAAACCGAGCGCTATTTCGACGTCATCGGCGAGGCCATCGTTGTCGTCATCCTGGTCGGCAATATTGCCGATGCCGTCCTGATCCGTATCCTCAGATTCTCCCGGATTAAGGGGGAAGGCGTCCTGCCCGTCAGGTACGTCGTCACCATCGCTGTCCGGATTATTCAGGCCAGTACCTGCGAGATACTCCTGCAGGTTGGTAAGGCCGTCGCCATCGGCATCCGCCTGTGCTTCGCCTGCATCTATGGTGGGGTCGAAGCCATTTGCCAGCTCAAATCCATCATCCAGACCATCGAAATCCGTATCGCGTTGCTGAGGGTGGGTACCCGCAGTGTACTCCTGGAGATTAGTAAGGCTGTCGCCGTCATTGTCTGCCAGGGCATCACTGGGCTCGTTGGGGTTCAAGCCATGCATTAGCTCAAACTGGTCGGGCAGGCCATCACCGTCTGTATCCAACTCACTGTTTCCACTTTCAAACTCAATCAGGAATTCCTGTAAATTAGTCAAGCCGTTGCCATCCATGTCATCCAGGGCATCAAGGATGTTGTTGTCACTGGCGCCCCGCGCTTGCTCCCACTCAAGGGGAATGCCATCGCGGTCCATGTCGAAGCTGTATGCCTGGTGCAGAGGAAAATGTTCCATACCGTCCTGTAGGGTATCGCCGTCGGTGTCAGGAGAGTCAGGGTCCGTTCCCAGAGTGAACTCCGCAAGCGCACTCAAGAGGTCGCCATCAGAATCCGAGTGGCTATCGAATTGGGAGAATATCAGGCCGTGCTGGTGCTCCCATGTATCGGGCAGACCATCGTTATCTTGATCGAACTGATATTCCGGGTTCATCGGCGCAAAATCGTCACCGTCCAAAACACCATCGCCATCGGAGTCCGGGGCATGCAAATCCGTACCCGCCAGATACTCCTGCAGATGGTTCAGGCCATCACCGTCCTCATCGTAGTTGACGTCATCCCAATGATTAGGCGAAAGCACAGTAAAACGCGCTTCATAATTGTCGGGCAGGCCATCACCGTCAGTGTCTAGCTGCTCTGTTTCATCCAGAGGGTAGCTGTCTTCGCTGTCGTACACGCCGTCACCGTCACTATCTTCCTGAGCCGGGTCAGTACCAAGCAGAAATTCCTGCAGATTGGTCAGCAAGTCAGCATCCAGGGAGAGTTCGGCATCCGGGTAATGCCTATCCAGGCCATTAAGAACTTCCCAGCTATCGGGCATACCGTCCCTGTCCATATCATCAGCATATTTGCGGTTTACAGGGTCGAAATCGTAGAAGTCATCCACACCGTCAAAATCGGAATCCGGGTGGTTGAGCAATGTGCCCTGCAGAAACTCCTGTGAGTTATTCAGCATGTCGCCATCCAAGTCCCCGCTTCCATCAAGGGTGTCGAAGGCATTGAGGCCGTTGCGGTATTCGTATTCATCGGGCATGGCATCCCGGTCGCTGTCGTGGCGGTACTGCGGATTCAGGGGGAAGTGGTCATAGCCGTCAAACTCCGCATCTCCATCGCTATCCGGGTTTTGGGGGTCTGTTCCCAGCCTGTACTCCTCAATGTTCACCAGCTCGTCGCCATCTGTGTCTTGCAAGCCGTCCAGAGCTGAATAGGGTTGTAGACCGTTGTCCATTTCCCAGACATCGGCCAGGCCATCGCCATCTGAATCGTGTCGATAACGGAAATTGATGGGGTTGATATCCTCGCCGTCCATCATCCCATCGTTATCCGTATCGGGCAGGTTCGGATTGGTGCCTGCAGCGAACTCCTCGATGGTGCTAAGGCCATCCTGGTCATAGTCGTCGTGGATGTTGTCCGGGAACATGGGTTGCAGCTGGGGGATATATTGCTGCTCATAGGCGTCCGGCAGTGTATCGCCATCCATATCTGAGCTATAGGCGGCATTCAGGGGCCACAAGTCCAGGTGGTCCTGAACACCATCCTGGTCGGTATCTGCCTGCAGGGGGTTGGTTCCCAGTTGATACTCCTGAATGTTACTCAGCTCATCATCATCCAGGCTCCAGTCCAGACCTTCCGGGGAATAGGGGTCCAGGCTGTGAATAACTTCCCAGGCATCTGGCAGGCCGTCCTGGTCGGAATCCAGGGCTTTGGTTCTGTCCAGGGGGAATAAATCCAAAAAGTCATCAACGTTGTCTTTGTCGGTATCGGGGTGGTCAGGATTCGTGCCTCGCAGAAACTCGCGGGAGTTGTTCAGCATGTCACCATCCCTGTCCATACCACCATCGCTGAGGTCGTGAGGGTTGAGGCCATACTGGTGCTCGTAGGCCGAGGGCATGGCATCGCGGTCTTCATCCATCTGATAGCGCCCATCCAGTGGATAATGGTCAATGCCATCAAACACGTTGTCACCGTCAGTGTCCGGGTTGTGCAGCCCAGTGCCCAATAAAAATTCATCCAGATTGCTCAACTGGTCGTCGTCAGCATCTTCATGGCCATCAGCACGAAGGGCATCCAGGTCGTTCTGCCATTCAAACTCATCGGGTAAGCCGTCCCGATCGCTATCCAGCACGTAAGCGGCATTGGTGGGAAAGGCATCGTGACCGTCATACATGCCATCGCCATCGGAGTCCGGCTTGTTAATATCCGTTCCGGCCGCAAATTCTTCAAACACGGTGAAGTCATCGTGATCAAAATCGTCACCGGGGTACTGGGGCATGAATGGGTCCAGGGGCGGGTTTGCCTGCTCGTAAGCGTCGGGCAGCCCATCTTCATCACTGTCTGCATGAAAGGCAGCATTGGTGGGGTAAAGGTCGTCACCATCAGCGACGCCATCACGGTCGGTATCGTTGGCCTGGGGGTCGGTTCCCAAGCGGTATTCATCCAGGCTAGTTAAGCCATCAAAGTCTTCATCCTCACCGGCGTCGTAGGGGAAGTATGGGTCCTGCCCGTAGATTACTTCCCAGCTGTCTGGCAATCGATCGCCGTCGGAATCCAGGGCTTTGGTCCTGTCTGTTGGATACAGGTCCTCATAATCGTTCACCCTATCGAAGTCGGAATCGGGGTGCTGTAAGGCGGTTCCAAGCAGGAACTCAAGGGCATTACTGAGAAGATCGCCATCCATATCCTGGGCACCATCCATGGGGTTACTCGGTTGCAAACCATGCTTCCATTCGAACTCATCAGGCATGCCATCCCTATCCATATCGTGGGTGTATGCGCTGTTAGTGGGGTAAAGGTCTTCAAGGTCATTAATGTAGTCGCCGTCGGTATCGGCCTCTAGTGAAGACGTGCCAAGCAAGTATTCCTGGATATTTCTTACATCATCGCCGTCCAGGCCGTCTTCCCAGCGGTCAAAAAAGTAGGGGTTCTGGCCGTTGATGTTTTCCCACAAATCGGGAAGCCCATCAAAATCGGAGTCGAAAACATAGGCCGGGTTAAGGGGGGCCGGATCGAAATTATCAGCGCTGGTGTCACCGTCGGTATCCGACGATTGCGGATCAGTACCCAGCACGAATTCCTGCAGGTTGCTTAGGTTGTCACCGTCTGGGTCGTATGCAGCATCACCTGGGTAGTCGAAAAGGAGCGCATGGGCATGCTCATAGGCGTCGGGCATGCCGTCGCCGTCGGAGTCCAGCTTGTAGTCCGGATTTGCGGGGAAAGCATCACCAGCATCGGAGTAGGAGTCGCCATCGCTGTCCACTTTATCCGGATTACTTCCCTTGTTGTACTCATCCCGGGCGGTAAGCGTATCACCATCACGGTCTTGTTCCGCATCAAAGGCCGTAAAAGGGTCCATTCGGTAGCGAATCTCCCACAGGTCGGGAATGCCATCACCATCTGTGTCTCCGCCTTCTTTGGCGTCCGCCGGGAACAGGTCTTCATTGTCCGGGTAACCGTCCCTGTCGCTATCGATGTCAAAGGGATTGGCTTGGCTTTGGTACTCCTGCAGATTGCTTAAAAAGTCTCCATCGGAGTCTATCTCGGCATCGCCGGGGTCCATATAGTTCAGGCCGTAGGCCATCTCCCACTCGTCCGGCATGCCATCGGCATCCAAATCTTTGGTGATTATTTCTGAGTGAGAAAGAGAAGCAGTAAAAAGAAGGGGAAGAGAAAAAGAAAGGTTAAGAAATATCCAGCATACCCGCCGCATAGTGATCTCCATGATTGTAATTAGTCGTTATTCCGAACCAAATGAGGTTGTACCATACCCGAGCCCTAGCTGAATGTATGGAATTGTTAAATAGCTTATATTTCTCTAGCAAGCCTTGGTATGACCCAGGCTTCTTATAAGAAAACCCTATAACGAATTTACCTACCGGGAGAAAAAATAGAGTCCGGACTTACATTCTACATACCTTAAAACCCTATACATCTTCCGATGCCTTTACGGGCCAACGGGTATTGCTTCGGTTGCCCATGCCAACATTTGTTTTTATGCGTTATCCTTAAAGACCGTGGTGTGTACCCTATTATTAAAAAAGTGGTCTGTCCCTATTATTTCTAGCTCATATGTATCAATTTCGACCAGGTCCCCAAGTAAACACCTTCTTGAAACTGAGCGGGTTATCGATTTAGATGAATGTGCAAAAGCGTCAACTAAAACAATAAAATGGAAAAACGCGTGTTTTATACTAACCATGCTATCACCAAACACAAAGTGTGATTTCAAAAATCGCCTCAAGAGCGGGGTAATGTCTGCCAGGCTCTTAATCTGGCGCTGCAGAGAAAGCAATATTTAGGAAAATAGTATGCCGTTAAAAAAACTGCGCACTTTTTTTACATTCTTGGCGGGGATCACCTTTTTAACACTAAGTTCATTTACGGCTAGTGGCAATGAACCCTTCTCGTTAGATAAACTAATCTCCAGCCCAGATTGGTTCACTATTTCTGGTAATCATCGCCAACGGTATGAAAGCTTAAACGAACAGTTCAGGCCGCTGCGTACTGGTAGTGACCAAATATTGGCAATACGCACGGATATCCATGCGGCCATACAATTAGAACACTTTACAGCCGGCGTAGAGTTTATGGATTCCCGGCAGCAACTGGCTGACAATGGCACACCCATAAGTGCCTCCATTGTTAATACAAAGGAGTTTGTGCAGCAATA
>CAJIBL010000834.1_pt1 | contig 23066 bp, 13 predicted proteins | sample 9199351 | NCBI WGS metagenome assembly CAJIBL01 (sample SAMEA7708304, study PRJEB35096) | sediment metagenome | biome: marine neritic benthic zone biome [ENVO:01000025]; feature: sediment [ENVO:00002007]; material: shallow marine sediment [ENVO:03000034] sea grass bed [ENVO_01000059] ...
GGGAGCAAACGCGGTTAACCCCAAGGACGGGGTGTATTCCGCAAGTTTGCCGGGAGCAAACGCGGTTAACCCCAAGGACGGGGTGTATTCCGCAAGTTTGCCGGGAGCAAAACGCGGTTAACCCCATGGATGGGCCGGCGAGGTTCATAGATCAGGGCTCTATTTGATTGCCGGGGGTATTTGCAGCATCAGGCTCTGGCACTCATTCGCCTGCAAGCGGCTCTTCAAGCTGCTATAAATAAGTAGGGTCAATAGAACTAATTTAATCATCACTGCCGAACACTGCTTAGAGAACTCAATGAAACTCCCCTTTCAGTGGTTTGTGGGCGCAATATGCCTGCTATGTATATCAACAACAGCCGCTCAGGATAAAGAGGAAAATATTCTTCCGCCGGACGTTCGTCTGGTTATAGACGTATCTGGCAGTATGAAGCGCAATGATCCTAACAATCTGCGGCAACCTGCCATTGAGCTACTTGTGCAGTTGCTGCCGGAGGGCAGCAGGGCAGGGGTGTGGACCTTTGGCAAGTGGATCAATATGCTGGTGCCACACAAGCCTGTTACCGCGCAGTGGCGCGAATCTGCGCAGAAAAAATCTCAAGACATCAGCTCGGTCGGTTTATACACCAACATTGGCGAGGCACTGGAAAAGGCGGCTTACGACTATAAAAGCGCCTCTGCCAATTATCGCCCCAGTATCATCCTGCTTACCGATGGTATGGTGGATATCGACAAGTCACCGCAACTCAACAAACAGGAATGGCGCAGAATCGTTGATGAAGTGCTGCCAAAACTGGAGCAGGCCGGTTTTACCATCCATACCATTGCCCTCTCCGACAATGCGGACAAGAACTTGATGAACAAGTTATCTTTGGGTACCGGGGGGATGGCCGAAGTTGCCAAAACTGCCGATGACCTGATGCGGATTTTTCTAAAGGCCTTTGACGCTGCAGTGCCTTCGGAGCAGGTTCCTCTTACTGATAATCAGTTTGTTATCGACTCCAGTGTGGAGGAGTTTACAGCGCTGATTTTCCGCAAAAACCCTCAGCAGCAAACGGAGCTGATCGGGCCAGACAAAACCATTTATTCTTCACTCAAAACAGCATCCGATCTCAAATGGCACCGTGCAGATAGATACGACCTGATTACCATGCAAAGGCCACTTGAAGGTGAGTGGGGTATCAAGGCAGATATGGCGCCAGACAGCCGCATTACGGTGGTCAGTAATCTTAACCTGCGTGTAAAGCCGCTGCCTTTGAACGTGTTTAAGGGGCAGCAGGAAACCCTTGGCTTGTTTTTACAGGAAGATGGCAAAACCATTACCCGCGAAGAGTTTCTCTCTTTGATGGAGATCGATACAGCAATGGAAGCGGGTAATGATGAGTTTGACCTGCAGCAGTTCTGGCAGCGCTCTCTGAGCCAAGGAACTCCACCTGCGGATGGACGTTATACCGAAGCTTTGCCGCCCTTTGACAAGGACGGTATTTATCAATTGAGTGTTGTCGTTGACGGTAAAACCTTTGTTCGTCAGTTCAGCCATCAATTTCATGTCCGCCAGCCTTTTGGTGCAGAAGTCAAACAGGTCTACACGGACGGCAAGCTGGAGTACGTGCTTATCGCCAATTCCTACAACCAGAACATCGACATTCCCCGCACACTATTGGCAGCAACGGTTACCACGCCCAAAGGGCGAAAGAAAATCCGGCCATTGAAAGCGACCGATGTTGATACCTGGAAAGCTACCTTACTACCAGACACCGAGGGCGAATACACCGCAAAGATTAAAGCAAAAGGTGTTGACCAGGAGGGCAATGAGTTCGAGCTTACGCTGGAAGATATCAGCTTTAACTATTCCGCAGAGGGTGGTTTCGTTGAAGAAAAGGAGCCTTTTTTTGAGCCTACCCCAGAGCCTACGATAGCGCCGACAGCCGAGCCAAGCCAGGCTCCAGAGCCTGTGGCGGAAGAGCTTGAGCAGGCGCCTGCCGCTGATGCCCCGCTACCTTCCTGGATGATCTACGCCATCCTCGGTGTTGGTAATTTACTGATACTGGCGCTGGGTTACTTTGCGTTTCGGAAAATCATGGGCAAAAATGACGATGTGCTGGAAGAGTTTTCGGAAGAAAAAATGGCAGCCGATACCGAAACTCCTGTAATTGAGCCCGAACCGGAACCAGAGCCCGAGCTTGAAGAGGAGCCTCCGATGGAGGATCTCGACCCCTCCCTTACTGATGCACCGCCAGAGGATGAAGACCTGGACCCTGCTGCCCCTGCTGACGAGATGCTGGTTGAGGAAGTTGACGGCCTTGATGACCTGGATCAGATGGCAAACCCAGGGGAAGAAGAGGAAGAAGACGCGGAAGAAGACGAGATGGTTGCAGATATGCTCAAGGCTCAAGGCCTGGATCTAGCAGAAGACGAGTTGGATGAGGCTATTTCAACCCTGATTGACGACCTCGAAGAAGACGGCGACGCCGACCTGCCCGAAGAAGATAAAGACAAGTAGCACAGGGGCTTCCGTTCTCTGGTCAAATAAAAGATAATAATTGGCCAGACCAGTTGGCTGACCCCATCGACATTGATAAGAACAGAAGGCATCAATAATGACTGAATTAGCATTAATCAACCGATCCAATCATCAAGCCCCTGTATACAAGGAGCGCGTAATGCAGTTTGGTGAAGGCAACTTCCTGCGTGCTTTTGTGGACTGGATGTTTAACAAAATGAACAAAGAGGCCGGATTTGATGCCGGTGTGGTTGTTGTACAGCCCATTGATAAAGGGCTGATAAACATGCTGAACGATCAGGATGGTCTCTACACCATTTACCTCAACGGTATAAAAAATGGTGAGGCTGTCAGTGAAAACGAAGTTATAGACTGTATCCAGCGTGGCATTGACCCTTACGTGGATTTCGATGCCGTTAAGGCTGTTGCTGCCAGTGAAGACTTGCGTTTCGTTATTTCCAATACCACCGAGGCCGGCATCTCCTATCATCAAGGCGACAAGTTGGACGATGCGCCTCCCGCCAGCTTTCCTGCAAAAATGGCGGCATTGCTGCACCACCGTTTCGAGGCATTCTCCGGTGCGGCTGACAAAGGTTTAATAATCATTCCCTGCGAACTAATCGATAAGAACGGCGAGAATCTGCGCCGCATCATTTTACAATATGCGGACGAATGGGGTTTGAGTGCAGCGTTTAAATCCTGGGTAGAAGAGCACAATATATTCTGTAACACCCTGGTGGATCGCATCGTTCCTGGCTACCCTCGCGACAAGGTCGAGCAGTTAACCAAAGAGCTGGGTTACAACGACAACCTTATTGTTGAAGGTGAGCAATTCCATCTATGGGTTATTGAAGGCCCGCAGTCTGTTAAAAATGAATTTCCTTCCGCGCAGTGTGGTCTGGATGTCATATTCACAGATGACATGGCGCCATACCGTACTCGAAAAGTACGTATTCTTAATGGTGCTCACACCACCATGGTGCCGGTTTCTTACCTTTACGGCATTGAGTATGTGCGCGAGTCCGTTGAAGACGATGTGATTGGCGGGTATGTGAAAGGTGCAATCTTTGATGAGATCTGCGCAACGCTGGACCTGCCTGAAGAAGAGCTTCACCGTTTTGCCAATGATGTGCTGGACCGTTTCCGCAACCCCTATCTTAAACATGCACTGATGAGCATTGCCCTGAACTCCGTTTCCAAATTCAAGACTCGCGTGCTGCCCTCCGTTACCGAGTATGTTGCACGTAAAGGCGCGTTGCCACAAAAACTGTGTTATTCGCTTTCAGCTCTAATTACCTTCTACAAAGGTGAGCTTAATGGCAAGGAAATAGCCCTTAATGATGATCAGGCAGTATTGGACTTTGCGAAAGAAGCCTGGGCTGGCTACGATGGTAGCGCTGATTCTGCGAAAGGGGTTGCCAGCAAATTCCTTAGCCATGAAGAATTTTGGGGCCAGGATTTAACCGCCATAGAAGGCATGGCCGACTTGGTAGGCAATAACGTAGCAGCGATTCTGGAAAAGGGCATTGCGGGCACTATTAATTAACCCGGGTTTACCCCTGCTGGCGAAGTTAGCAGTATCAAACACTCTATTCATGTGTTTATACTTTGTGTGACAGCAATGAGCTGTTTTAAAAAAATACCCGCTTCTCGCGGGTATTTTTTTGCGTGTGATTACCACGCTTTATATGGCAAAAACTTGCCATTCATAGTGATTACAACTCTATCGCCTTTCGGGTTTTCTTCCTTGGCAACATCCATGGAAAAATCGATGGCACTCATAATGCCGTCACCAAACTGCTCTTGAATCACCTCCTTCAGGGTATCGCCGTAAACGCCAACAACTTCGTATAATCGGTAGATAAGCGGGTCTTGAGGTACATCTTTTGTCCAGGCTTTGGTTGGGTATTCCATTAACACAGCTTTTGAGCCTTCTGCGAGCCCCAGTAACGAGCACAGTTTTTCTGCAGGGGCTTCCGGCACGCTGTTCATTCCCAGGCAGGCGGATGTTACCCACACCGTGCCCATGTCCAGCTCTTTGGCAATGGCCTCCCAGCTAAGGCCCTTTTCTTTTTTCGCCAGAATAATGGCTTCAGTTACATCGGCTTTGTTCATAACAATCTCCTATGCGGTCATTTCAACTGTTTCAATTGAACCCCTTGTTACAGGTTCAAGGTAAGACTTTTTTTTAAAACTACTGATTGGATTAACAATGCGAGGAACCTGCTCATCTTCGCCTGGGCGTTCATCGGAGCGGTTTACCAGAAAGTCCACCAGATAGTTTCTCAGGTGGTAGTAGCTTTCATCTTTGATTATTTCAGAGCGCTTGCGAGGGCGGGCAATGTCAACCAGAACCGATTCAGCAACCACAGCGTTTGGGCCATTGCTCATCAGTAAAATTTTATCAGCAAGCAGAATGGCTTCGTCCACATCATGTGTAATCATAAATATGGTTTGCTGCATCTTGCTCCAGATTTTAATCAATTCCTCCTGAATGTTTCCCCTGGTGAGCGCGTCGAGAGCGCCAAAAGGCTCATCGAGCAGCAATAATTTTGGCTGGGTGGCGAATGCTCGGGCGATGGAAACACGTTGCCTCATACCTCCGGAGAGTTGCGATGGCTTACGGTTTTCGACACCTTTTAAACCAACCATCTGCAAATATTCGCGACTATGTTGCGTTATTTTTTCTTTGCTCCAGGACGGCCAGCGAGCGCGAACACCAAAGCGAACATTGTCGAGTGTACTTAGCCATGGCAATAAAGAATAATTTTGAAAAACCATTCCGCGGTCGAGGCTGGGGCCATACACTTCCTTATCTTCCATTAGTACAGTGCCCTCTGTCGGTGAATCCAGCCCGGCGAGAGTATTTATAATGGTAGATTTACCGCAGCCGGAATGGCCGATAATGCAAACGAATTCGCCTTTTTCGATACTGAATTTTACGTTTTCAAAAACGGTTAGATCCTGTTCACCTTTTTGGCCAGGGTAACGCTTGCACAGGTTCTCTATTTTTAAAAAGTGCTTTGTCATACTAATACCTACTCTTGATACTGCACCAGGCGAGCGGCAGCGTTTAAACCTAAATCGAGTAGCATGCCCACCATGCCAATCATCAAAATGGAGAAAATCACACTGGTTAAATCCAGGTTATTCCATTCGTTCCAAACGTAGTAGCCGATACCTGTTCCACCCACCAGCATTTCTGCAGCAACAATAACCAGCCAGGCGATTCCGATGGAAATACGCATGCCTGTCAGAATGGTGGGTGCAGCAGCAGGCAGTACCACGGTAAACGCGGTTCTTAGTGAACCCAGTTCATGGGTTCTTGCTACGTTTATCCAGTCCTTTCTTACTCCCGCGACGCCAAATGCAGTGTTGATCAGCATCGGCCAGATGGAGCAGATAAAAATCACAAAAATAGCGGAGGCTTCGGAATCCTTGATAATAAACAGCGCCAGGGGCATCCACGCGAGAGGAGAGATGGGGCGCAATACCTGAATAAAGGGGTTAAGGGCGTTGTACATCAGTGGCGACATACCGATAACGAAGCCAACAGGAATGGCAATCGCCGCTGCCATGAAAAACCCTGTCAGCACGCGATAAAGAGAGTAGCCAAGTTGAATGCCTATGCCTTTATCATTGGGCCCTGCGTCGTAGAAAGGGTCTCCTATCTCTTTCACAGCCAGTTTAATGACTGCCGATGGAGGCGGTACTCTAGCCTCCTGGTCTGCACCGCCCATCAACATTTCATATTCTGAAAGCGCTTCTGTCGCTTTTGGAGGCTGGCTTGCCAACTCCCAGACACCCAGTGATACAGCAAGGATAACCAGCGAAAGCGTAAGTGAGCGCATTTTTAGTGAGAGCATAAGTACTCCGCAAATGTGAGTGAGTGAACTAATTAACCAGGCTTATTAACCCGGTAATTAAATAGATGATCCTATCTATTTAATTGCACGCCCTTGAAATACTGGCGCAAATGTGTGAATTTGCTGGTATTTCAAGGGCTTACATTGCCCTGCGGGCAATGGCGGCGCTTCCGTGCGTCGCCTATTAACTTAACAATAACTATTGCCAAGTTAATAGATAATTACGCAAAGCTACTTCCCTGTAGACAGCTATTAACCCGGCAATTAAATAGATTCATGTCTGCTCCAATGCTAGTAATCTCCAAGCCCTTTTAAAATCGAGAGTTTCGACCTGGCGACGAAATAGTTAATGAGACAGCAACTATTGCCAAGTTAATATCAACGTTTAATAGCGAAGCTTGCGATATATTCTTCCGGTTTGGTGTAGTCGAAAGTTTTGCCCATGATTTTGTAGTTTTCATAGGTTTTCTTCGGCGCTTCGTAACCCAGGTCTTTCATTACTTTTCCAGCGTCGGCGGCGATGTAAACCTGCTCGGCGATCTTCTTGTAGTCCACATCGCCTTTAACATAGCCCCAGCGTTTCATCTGTGTGAGAATCCACACTGCCATCGAATGCCAGGGGAATGGGTCGAAGTCGATACGGTCGGGAACGTTTTGCACCTTGCCTAAACCATCGGCATAACGGCCTGTCAGTACCTGCTCAATTACCGGTACTGGCTGGTTAAGGTAATTTTTCGGCGCGATAGCCGCTGATATTTCTTTGCGGTTTTCAAACTTCGCTGAGTAATGTGTCGCATCGACAATGGCTTTAAATAGCGCCGCAAAGGTATTTGGGTTTGTGCTTGCAAACTCCTGGCTACAGGCAAAGGCGCAGCAAGGGTGACCCTCCCAGATATCTTTGGTTAAGGTGTGAATAAAGCCGACTTTCTCCCATACCGCACGTTGATTGAATGGGTCTGGTGACAGGTAGCCGTCCAGGTTCTCTGCGCGCAAATTGGCAACCATCTCGGGCGGTGGTACTACACGTATCTGAATGTCTTTGTCCGGGTCAATACCAAACTCGGCCACGTAATAACGCAACAGGAAGTTGTGCATGGAATACTCGAAAGGTACGCCAAATTTAAAACCCTTCCATTGTTTTGGGTCGCGTTTGTCTTTGTGCTTATTGTGCAGCACAATGGCCTGGCCATTAATGTTTTCCACCGCCGGCATAATAAATGGTTTCGCAGTGGAGCCGGCACCCATAGTCATGGCCAGCGGCATGGGCGTTAACATATGTGAGGCATCGTACTCTTTGTTCAGGGATTTATCGCGTGCAACGGCCCAGCCTGCGGTTTTAATGACATCCACATCCAAGCCATATTTGGAATAGAAACCCAGGGGGTGCGCCATAATAATCGGCGTCGCACAGGTGATGGGTACAAATCCGATGGCAAGTTTTTTCTTTTCCAGTTTGCCGCTACTTTCCATTGCCGCCGCTTTAATCGCTCCCATGGGCAACACAGAGGAAATAGCTGCAGCCAAGGTGCCGCCACCAATAGCGCGCACAAATGACCGTCGGTTGATATCGTTGTGCCCAAAAATGCCCCGCACAATCGCATTTTCGATGGCTCGCTCCATAATGGATTCGCTCGAAGCCAGTACTTTGTCTTCTGCGAGGCTGGCATCCATATTGTCGTGGCTGGGCATATTCTCAGCCTGTTTTTCAAGGGCTGCAGAATAGCTGGCGTGGTCGTGCGCGTGGATACAGGCATCGCAGGTACAGCTTTTACTATGGCTGAGAGAGCTTTTGCTGTCGTATGGGTCACCGAGACTTTTATTGGTCATTAATATTCCCCCTGATGGATAAATGGCACCATGTTAGATCACGAATTGATAATTCTACGAAAGACTTATGAGTGTCAGTAAATTGGGTTGCGACGTCTGTGCCAAGTCTGAATAATTTGCTAAACCCTTGAGTTTTATACCGTTTTTTGTGTCTTGATGTAGAGTAGAGTGCAACGACATTTCGTGGTAAGCGATTTTTCGTTGTGCTTGGCACGAAATTTCGTTGTAAATAACAAACGAATCCGGGAGGCACGCTATGGGGGCAATACTCGACTATAAGAGGGCCGATTCTTTGTTAATGGAGAATCTTCCAGAAGCAACAATACTTATCGATCCTATAGGCGACAGAATAGTTGACGCCAACCAAAGTGCTCGCGAGTTGCTTGGGCTTAACTCTGACAGGAGCTGCGACAGAACTGTCAGTTACTATTTTCATCAGTGCCTGCCCCAGCTAATCTGTTTTACCGAAGCAGTAATTTGTAACAATAATCAGAAAAGTGATGAGCTAATTTTTACCCGTGAGCACGGCAGTGCATTAGAGCTTGAAATTAGTGCCAGCAGCGTTCCAGCGCTTAGCGGGGAGCTGCTTTGTTTTTGCCTGCGTGATAAAGAGCAGATAGAACAATGGCGGGTGCACTCCAGCACCCAGCGTTCTCATCGTAATGGCCTGCTCGAATGGAGGCGCATGCATCAGGTGTTTGAAAATATTGAACGCGAAAACCAACTGATATTAAGCGCTGCAGGTGAGGGTATCTATGGAATAGATGCCGATGGCTGTGCCACATTTGTGAATCCAGCAGCGGAGAGAATGCTTGGCTGGAAGGCCGATGAGCTTATTGGTGTAAACATTCATTCCGCAATCCATTATAGCCGGGCAGACGGCTCCGACTACTGTGTTCATGACTGCCCGATATACTCCGCCTTTAAAGATGGCCTGGTAAGGCGTGTGGAAGGCGAGGTGTTCTGGACAAAAAGTGGTAAGGCCATTACCGTTGATTACACCAGCACGCCGATTTTGGATAACGGTCATCTGGTGGGTGCGGTGGTCATTTTTCGTGATATTACGGAGCGTAAAAAAACGGAAAATAAATTGTTAAAAGCCCTGGCAGAGGTAGAGCAGCTAAAACAAAAGCTGGAACTGGAAAATGCCTACTTGCAAGAGGAGATCAGCGAGGGCTACAACTCCCACCATATCGTGGGCAAAAGCCCGGCTGTAAAACAAGTGGTCAACCAGATCCATTTAGTGGCCCCTACCGATGCCACGGTACTGATCACCGGCGAGTCCGGTACTGGTAAAGAACTCATCGCCAGAGCGATACACAATGCCGGTAATCGCAACAACCGCCCACTGGTGCGCGTAAACTGCGCCGCAATTCCGAGGGATTTATTTGAAAGTGAATTTTTTGGCCATGTAAAAGGTGCATTTTCCGGCGCCCTTTCCGACAGGCGCGGCCGTTTCGAAGTGGCTGATGGCGGTACGCTGTTTTTGGACGAGGTGGGTGAATTGCCCCTGGAGTTACAAGGGAAATTATTACGGGTATTACAGGATGGTGAATTTGAGAGGGTGGGGGATTCCAGCACCCGCATCGTGGATGTTAGGGTTATTGCCGCTACCAATCAAAATCTCAGTGCACTGGTTGGTCAGGGGCTGTTTCGCGAGGATTTATATTTTCGTCTGAACGTTTTTCCTGTGCACTCTGCTCCTCTAAGGGAGCGGCAGGCGGATATCCCAGTGCTGGTGGGGCACTTTCTTCGTAAAGCCTGTAATCGATTTAACAAACCGGAGCTGGAAATAAGCGTTGGACAAATGCAAAGCCTGCAAAACTACTCATGGCCCGGCAACATCCGTGAGTTACAGAACCTGCTTGAGCGACAGGTGATTCTTAGTTGCGGCAGTAAGCTAAAGCTTGCGGAATTACCAGGGCTTGATGCGAAGGAGACAGAAGCTGATTTGCAGCCAATACAGGAAAATCTGGTGACGGAGCGGGACTGCAGGAAGATGCAGCGGCAGACAATAATAAACGCCTTGCATAATTGTAAAGGAAAAATATACGGAGACAATGGTGCTGCGGCTCTGTTAGGCCTTAAACCAACCACTCTGGCGTCGCGTATTAAAAGGTACGGTATAGATAAAACTACCCTTGGTCCGCAGTGACATTGCCGACCTTGAAAATAATAAATCTGTAACCATATGGCTTAATACTAACAAAGACAGCTTTATCACTCGGAGACTACAGTGTTTCGAATTGGGTTATTTCTCCTTACTAACTTTGCAGTTATCGCCGTTGCCAGTATTACCCTGAACTTGTTGGGTGTGGGCTCTTACCTGCAGCAATCCGGGTCAGGGCTTAACCTCACTGCGCTATTGATTTTCTGTGCGGTTTTCGGTTTTGCCGGTTCGTTTATTTCCCTGTTTATTTCGAAATGGATGGCCAAGCGCAGCACGGGAACTCACATAATTGATGGAAACGCTTCCCCAGACGAGCGGTGGCTTTATGAAACGGTAAAAGAACTGGTTGAAAAGGCCGGTATTGGTATGCCGGAAGTAGGGGTGTTCCCCGCGCAGCAGTCCAACGCGTTTGCAACGGGCTGGAATCGCAACAAGGCACTGGTGGCAGTAAGCCAGGGCATGCTGCAAAGGTTCAGCAAAGACGAGCTTCGAGCTGTTCTCGCCCATGAAATTGGTCATGTGGCCAATGGCGATATGATCACTTTAACGCTTATACAAGGTGTGGTTAATACCTTTGTGATGTTCTTCGCAAGAATCATAGGCCACACCGTGGACCGTGTTGTTTTTAAAACCGAACGAGGGCACGGTATTGGTTTTTACATAGTAACATTTGTAGCTGAGATCATTCTTGCTTTCCTTGCAAGCATGATCGTTGCGTGGTTTTCCCGGCGTCGGGAATACAGAGCGGACTACGCAGGTGCAACGCTTGCGAACAAACAAGGTATGATCGGCGCGCTGCAGCGATTGCAGGCGGAGAGCCAACAAGCTATCCCTAAACAATTGCCAGATACATTAGCGGCGTTTGGTATTTCTTCAAGTTTTAAAGAGAAAATGTTCAGTGCAATGGCGACTCACCCGCCTTTGGAAGACCGCATACAAGCGCTTAAAGCCCTTTAAAAGGCAATAGATACATCTCCCTGTAAGCTCTACGCCAGCATCCATCGGCATAGATGGGGGGATTTCTTAAGCCGTGAACCATTGGCTTTCCCCCTTAAAAACCACATAAACCCATCCCTGGGGTTTCCTCAATTCGTCCCTCGGTAATTGCTCCTGCATTACCCTACTAAGGGCCATCCATGGCCCGATGAATTGAGGATTTTTAAGGGGGACAACCAACGATTCACTCGCATTGTGCCAGCATCAAGGATTTTAAAAGACCAGCAGAAGCTAGGGATTAAACGACAAGCTAATTTTTTTGAGTTGCATCTAAAACAGGAAGATTAAAGAAGCAGACCAACCAGCAGGTACTGCGGTGTTAGCGAAGCCTTGGGTGGCAGTGCTTAAACCGTCAATTCATCGGGCCATGGATGGCCCTTATTAACTTGGCAATAGTTATTGTTAAGTTAATAGGCGGCGCACGGAAGCGCCGCCATTGCCCGCAGGGCAATGTAAGCCCTTGAAACACCAGCAAATTCACACATTTGCGCCAGTATTTCATGGGCGTGCAATTAAATAGATAGGATCATCTATTTAATTGCCGGGTTAATAGTAGGGTAATGCAGGAGCAATTGCCGAGCGACGAATTGACGGAGCTCCAGGGATGGATCTATGTGTTTTTAGTGCTGTTACCCAAGGTTTTGCGGATAGAACATATTTTGGTTGGCCGTTGATTTAAGTAGTATTGCCTATTGTGGTGCTGCTACTTTTTCGGGTTAGGTATGCATTCCCACGCGGGAGCGTGGGAACGAGTATGAAAAACAGACCAATCAAAATATTTCACTAATGTTACTGAATCGTGTCAGCTTTATGTCTACTGGCTGTTTGTTGTGCAGTTAAGCCCTACACGAATAAACGTTTAAAAAATAACACTTAAAACCTAAGACATGTAACTTTACTGTCATTTATCTGAAGTAAATATAGGCGCTCCAAAAACATACAGGGGGTTTGGAGTGATGAATATAGCTCAAGTATTTAAATTCGTTGCTGTACCTACCGTGCTGGCTTTAACAGCCTGTGGTGGTGGTGACGATGGTAAAGACGGTTCTAGCGGTCAAAATGGTGCTGATGGTTCCGATGGTAATAGCAGCCTGGTTAATTTTGTGGAATTGGCTGCTGGCAACGAAATGTGTTTTAAAGGCGGGTTGGAGATACAAGGCGGTCTGGATACGGATCGTAATGGCTCGCTGAGTGAGGCAGAAATTACTGAGCAAAGCTATAGCTGTGCGACTTCGCTGCCAAATAACGAAAAAAACTTTAATCGAATTTCAAGCTTTCTCGTGTGTTCACAATTGCAAGCTAACTGCGATACCGATCAAGAAACCGCAGCGGAAATTGCAGCCGTATCTACCGACGGAATGACGCTGGTATACACCGACAGCCCTATGGAAGCCTTAGGTTTTATTGATATTACCAAACCCTCCATGCCGGTCGCCGCTGGTACGCTTGATTTATCCGGTGAGCCAACGTCTGTTGCTGTTAAAGGTGAATACGCACTTGTCGGTATCAATACTTCCGAAGACTACGTCAATGTTTCCGGCACGCTTGATGTTATTAATATTGAAGATCAGCAAATTGTTACTACTATCGCTCTTGGCGGTCAGCCAGATTCTGTAGCGGTAAGCCCTGATGGCAACTACGCCGCAGTTGTACTGGAGAACGAGCGCAACGAACTTTACTGCATGGGCGGAACCAACGATGGCACCGCGTATGACGATGAGGACGAAGCAGAAGAGCAGTGTGAAGATGTCGGTGGTGGTGAACTTGGTTTGTTACCGCAATTGCCTGCAGGAGCCCTGGTTGTTGTTAATCTTACAGATGCTAGCCCGACAAACTGGACTTCAAGTACTGTCGACCTTAGCGGTTTTGAAGGCCTCTCTGCAAGCGACCCCGAGCCAGAATACGTAGACATTAACAGCAACAATATTGCTGTTGTCACTCTGCAGGAAAACAACCATCTGTTTTTGGTTAATCTTACTGATGGCAGTATCGTAAATGACTTTTCTGCCGGTGCAGTTGATCTGCACATGATCGACACCGAAGAGGAAGACCCGGCGATTATCAGCCAGACGGAAACAGAAGAGGCTGTTCTACGCGAGCCGGATGGCGTTGCCTGGATTAATAATGAGTACTTCGCTACTGCAGACGAAGGTGATCTGGACGGTGGAAGCCGAGGTTTCACCATCTTTAACACTGCGGGAGATGTTGTATGGAACTCCAGTGCAACTTTGGACCATATGGCTGTTAAATTCGGTCAATACCCGGATGCTCGTTCTGGCAACAAAGGCAATGAGCCGGAAAATGTGGAAGTGGGCATTTATGGAGAAGACCGCTACCTGTTTGTAAATTCGGAGCGTTCCAGCCTGGTGTTTGTTTACGATGTCGCAGACCCAAGCGAGCCAGTATTCAAGCAAGTATTGCCAGCAGCCGCTGGCCCGGAGGGTGGTTTGGCTATTCCTTCCCGCAATCTATTGGTCGTTGCCAGTGAAGAAGATAGTCGTGACGATAAAATGCGTTCTGCTATTAATATTTACCAGTACAGCTCGCGTCCAGCGACATTTCCTACCATCGTATCTGCCGAGCGTCTTTCCGGTACACCTATTCCCTGGAGTGCAATGTCGGGCTTGTCGGCCGACCCCATGAATGATTCGCTACTGTACTCTATTGAAGACAGTTTCTTTGCTTCCAGCCGTATCTTTACATTGGATGTAAGCACTAAACCTGCTGTGCTGGTGACTGAAACCAAAATTATGGATAGTAATGATGTTTTCGCTGGAGTTACAACTTCTGGCGCTACAGAAGACGCAGATAGCTTTGATGATGCAGATCTGGCTGCGTTAATCAATGATGACAAATCAGTCAGTATCGACCCAGAGGGAATCGCCAAAGCCTCTGACGGTGGTTTCTGGATTGCGTCGGAAGGTTCCGGGACAAAATCTGATACAGGTTCCCGCCCGATAAACTCCCTGAACTTTATCTTCAAAACCGATGCTTATGGTGTAATTGAAGACGTAATTACTCTGCCAACAGCGGTTAACGATATACAGGTGCGCTTTGGTTTTGAAGGTGTTGCAGAATATAACGGAAATCTTTATGTGACTGTTCAGCGCGCATGGGAAGGCGAAGCCAACCCCCGTATCGGTATATACAATATTGCTGGCCAGAGCTGGGAATTCGTTTATTACCCGCTGGAAACTGCTGCATCACAAAATGGCGGCTGGGTTGGCTTGTCTGACATTAGCTCCATGGGTAATGGTGAATTCCTGATAATAGAGCGTGACAACCAGGGCGGGCCTGATGCGGCGATTAAGCGTTTGTATTCTGTGGACCTTTCAAGCTATACCCCAGGCAGTACCATCATCAAAACTCTGGTGCGCGACCTAATGGCGGACTTGAAAGCACCCGGAGGTCTGGTTGCTGAGAAGATAGAAGGTTCAGCAGTTATGGCCAATGGCGATGTTTATATCATTAACGATAATGATGGTGTTGATGACAATAGTGGTGAGACTAACCTGATTAATTTGGGTAACATTTTAAATTAGCTGTTTTTCAGCCTCGTAAAAAAAAACGCCAGTATTGCTGGCGTTTTTTAATCTATTAACTTGGCACATTGCTGTCCCATTAACTATTACGGTGCTAATTTAATAGCTAACTTCGTCAGAGCACAATTGGGGAAATGCTTTTTTTATTTTTTCAAATTCAACATAACCACGGACTTTGGCCACCAGTTCACCTTGCTCATCAATAACCAAATTCCATGGGGTCGCAGGTATTTCGCCAACAGTTTTTAACCAGCTGGGAGAGGCTTGCAAGGTGGGAAACTGCGCTTGTACTCTGCGAACCTCTTTTCGCAAAGCCAATTTTTGTCCGTGTATTCCTACTGCCAGTGGTTGAAGGTGACCATTACATTCTCGAGTAATACGATTAAATACTTTCATCTGTTTGTAGCACCAGCTGCATTCCGGTTCAAACACGCTCACCAGTAATATTTTTCCCTGATAATCCTGCAGGCGGTATTGTTCGCCATCCGTAAGGCTTGTCAGCGCTTGGTCATAAAACGCTACAGCCAGGCCGGGTATAAACAGGCTTACTAACTTGGCAATAGTTATTGTTAAGTAAATGCGCGGTGCATGGATGCGCCGCCATTGCCCGCAGGGCAATGTAAGCCCATGAAATACCAGTAAATTCACGCATTTATGCCAGTATCTCATGGGCGCGCAATTAAATAGATAGATTAATCTATATAATTGCCGGGTTAATAGCAGTGTTATTTCTTTTAACAGCTTCATCAGAAGTGGTATTTCACTCCCAGGTAAGCTTCGCGGCCTCGCAGTGGGCCGTAGATGTGCCCCACATCGTATTCGCCATCTTCAAAGAACAAGGGGGTTTCCATGTCTTTTGCCTGGCTGTAGTCCAGCAGGTTATTTGCACCTATATACACGTGCAGCTGTTCCATGAATTCTTTGTCCAGGCGGAAGTCCATGGTCCAGTAGGCGGCAGCGTCCTGGCTTTTGGGCAAATCGCCTGCAACATCAAAGGTGGGGTTTTCCGGTGTAGCGTATTGCCGCAGATTGCGCGCACCCACCCAGCTTGCTTTAATGAATAAATCCCAGCCGTTCTGACTCCAGTCCATGCCAAGAATAAGGCGCTCTTCTGCAGGCACCACGCCAAAAGCCTGTTTGAATTCATCGCTGTAGCGGATGTTTTCCACGGTCGCACTTAAGTTGCTATAGGCGCTGAGGGCGTAACTCAACGCGAGGTCAGCCACCATAGCACTGGCCTCTTTATCGGATTGGGCTAATACTGGAACGCCGTTTTCGTTCTCGCTCAAGGTAGCAAGGTTTTCAATAGTGGTGTGAGCCAGAGACGCTGTAGCGCTGATACGAGAACCTTCATAGCTGAGCGCATAGTTAAAGGAGAGCGAGCGCTCCAGCTGTTCAATTTGAATGTCGAAGCCTAGTTCGCCATCGAGAATACCGTGATCACTTTCAAAGAAGGATAGGGGAGCGCGGTATCCTCTACCTGCAGAGATGCGAGAAGTCCAGATGTTGTTATGCATCCAGCGCAGATCCACACGTGGAGACAAGATTGTTTCGTCAATTTCTGTTCCGGGTTTCTGTGGGTCGACAAAATCAGCAGTAACCTGATCCACGCGTAAAGCGGCTGCAAGCTCCAAGTGGCTGCTTACATTCCATGTATCCTGCAGATATGCACCTGCAGTGTTGTAGTCAAAGCTGTCCGACACATATTGTTCGCTTTCGCTATTTGAATCTGAACGCAATTCTTCCTGTCTACTATCAACACCAAATGTTAGCAGGTGTTCTGTGCCCAAAGACCAGTTAATACGGCCGTCCAGATACATCATGGGGTTTTCGGCACTATAAATAAAACCTTCGTAAAAAGAGTCCTGTTGATGCCTGTTGTACGAGCCTGTTAGTGAGAGATTAAAAGTGCTGCTCACTTCATGCAGCCATGTGGCATAAAACTCAGTGCGTGCGGAACTGATCCACTCGGCAGTTTCCCAGCTTCGACCAATATATTGCCCGCGTACATCGTCCCCTTCAAACAAGCTTTCAGATTCCCAATCGGGCTGTGCGTAGTACTCAGCTTTAACTTGGTTTATATCGCTGTCGACGGGGCCACCAAAGATTTCTGATTCAGCCACAGCAAAGCGTATGCGCAGGTTATCTTTTAAGCCAAAATCCTGGGATAAAATCATGGTGCCAGAGAGGTTTTCGAGAAATGGGTTTTCACCCACACCGTTATCGTCGCCGTCATAGATGTCGCGGGTGTCGTACTGTCCGGTGATGGTAAAGCGTGTTGTATCCTCGTTAGCAACTACTGTACCTAACAGCGAAGCCTTTGCATTTCCGAGTTCGCCGCCGGATATGTCAAACTCCGCACCGCTTTGCTCGGCAACTTTACTTACCAGGTTTATGGTTCCGCCGATGGCTTCCGGTGCAATCATGGATGCACCTGCACCGCGCGCGATCTCTATGCGCTCTATGCCAGCGGTTGTGGCGGCATCAATGCCATAAAAGCCAGACATCATGGTGAAGGTGGGGATTCCATCTACCAGAATGGTGGTATGTTCACCGCGCAGACCGTTCAGCATTACGCGCTTTACACCGCACATGGAGCATTCATTGTTTACACGCACACCGGGTGCATCACTAAGTGCTTCGCTCAGGTTGGCCGCATTAGCTCTTTCAATGGAGGTATCTGAAATTACCTCTGTTTTCTGAATAACATCTTTCAGCATGCCGCTGGTGTACAGGCGCTCTCGTACACCATGAACCAGCATTTCTTCAGTATTGGACGTCGTTTCTTCCGCGCAAACCGCGCCGGTTAAAACGGCCAGCGCCGTTGCAGTTAACTTGTTAGGCATTTGGGTCTCTTCGTGTGTTGCTGTGCTTAATTGCGGATCGAGGGGAATTAAACAGTAGCTATAGCATAATGATAATGATCTAAAACAAAATCATTATCATTAAAAGTATGATTTGTGGTTATTGTGGCAATTGGTCTAATCGTTAATCATGCCCTATTAGATAGGGCGTAAGCGTTGTAAAATGCTCATTATATATAAACGATGTTTTGTATATAAAACTTTAGGGTTAGGTCAAGTTTCATGCTAATTGCGTAAGGCCTTACATTCTGGAGTAAAAAAGCTCATCAAAAATAACCAAACAAGCGAGTTGAGCTTGCTTGCAATAACAATAACAACGGCACTCCCTTCTTTGGGTCGCCGTCATACATACCAAGCGGAGGTTTCCGATGAACCTGTGGCAAAAACTACTGAAGCGTTCAGCTTTTGTGATGTCCAGTTGTTTTCTTTCCTATGCCGTTAACGCGGCGCCCGAAGTACCCTATACCTGGGATAACGTGGGAATCGGTGGTGGCGGCTTTGTTTCCGGTCTCATTCCGAACCCAACTCAGGAAAACCTGCTGTATGCACGTACCGATGTCGGTGGTGCTTATCGTTGGAACCATCAAACAGAGCGCTGGGTGCCCTTGCTGGATTGGGTGTCCGATGCTGAAAAAGGTTTTCTGGGTACAGAGTCACTTGCAACAGATAGGGCTGATCCGGCGAATGTTTATATTCTCGCAGGCATCAGTTACTTCAATAATGGCCGTTCCGCGATTCTAAAATCTACGGATTACGGCAACACGTTTAAAGTGATTGATACCTCGGAACAGTTTAAGGCTCACGGCAATGGCATGGGGCGGCAAACGGGCGAGAAGCTTCAGGTGGACCCAAACAGCAATAACATTCTCTATACCGGCACACGCTGGAACGGAATGTGGAAGAGTAGCGATTATGGCGAAACATGGTCCAAGCTGAGCGGCTTCCCTGTAGATACTACTTCAAACGAGAATGGTGTCAGTTTTGTATTGCTGGATTCTGCGGCTTCCAGCGGAGCCACACAGACATTGTATGTGGGGGTTTCCCAGTACAATAATAATCTTTATGTCTCCAACGATGGGGGTGCCAGCTTTACGGAGCTTACCGGCGGACCAACGGATATGATGCCTGCTCGCGCCGAGCTGTCGCAAGACGGTTTCTTGTATATCACCTATGGTGACGGCGGCGGCCCACATGGCCACTGGGCACTCCCGGAAAAAATGGAAATTGGTGCGGCATTTAAATACAACACCAACAATGGCGAGTGGACCGATATCACACCTGCTGGTTTTACCCGCCCCTTCGGTGATGTGAGCATCGATCCAAACGACCCTGAACGTATTGTGCTTTCCACCATGAATACCTGGTTGGAACAATACGCAGGCGCTCACGGCGACCGCTTTCTGATTACCACCGATGGTGGTGAAACCTGGACCGATACCATCGAAGAGCGCGGCTTTAATCTCGATGATGATGGCAATGGCTGGATTAATGGCATGGCCATTCACTGGACGGGCTCTATCCAATTCAACCCTTTCAACACCAGCGAAGTGTGGGTGACCTCCGGCAATGGTATTTTCCGCACAGCTAATATCGATTCCAGCGACACATGGAAATTTACCGTGCGCGGCTTTGAAGAGACGGTACCCATGGGCCTGGTGAGCATTGAGAATGGCCCACTTGTTTCTGTTGTGCTCGATTATGATGGATTTATACACCATGGGGATGTGCGCGACTATGCACCGATTCATGAACCCCGAATTGGCAGCACCACCGGTTTGGCAGTCGCTTCTCACAACCCCGACGTGATGGTGCGCGTTGGCGAACAAATGTATTACACCACTAACGGTGGTGAAAGCTGGACAGAAACCGCCAGCATTATGGGAGAGAAGGGCATCGTTGGCAGCAATAGTGATGGCAGTATCATCTATCATACGCCGGAAGAAAAAAGCACCAATTACCGTAGTACTGATTTTGGTACAAGCTGGACGCAAATTTCCGAGTTCAGCATTATGAACGCACGTCCACTGGCCGACCCCGTGAATCCAGACATTGTCTATGTGTACAACTCCACCGGCGGGGTAATGTGGCGCAGTGACGACAAGGGCGCTAACTTCTCTGAAGTTGGGCGATTATTTAATAATGGTAATACCCGTCTTGGCCTGGCTCCAGACAGAGAAGGGCACATATGGGTTGCCCAGTGGTGGGGTGGAATGCAGCGCTCCACCGACGCTGGCGAAACCTGGACCCAGGTTAACAATCTGAGTTACGTTGAAAGCGTTGGATTGGGTAAGGCTGCCCCCGGTGCAAATTACCCGGCGATTTATATCTGGGGCAAAGTAGATGATGTTCTCGGTTTGTACCGCTCTGATGATGAAGCTGAAACCTGGGTGCGTGTAAACGACGATGCCCACGAATTTGGCGGCCCTGGCAATGGCCAGTTCGTTGTGGGGGACCTTAATGTTTACGGCCGTGTATATATGAGTACCGCCGGTCGCGGCATTGTATTTGGTGAGCCTGCAAGCAATTCCACAACATCTTCCTCCAGCAGTTCTTCCTCGTCTTCAAGTTCTTCCAGCAGCTCGTCATCTTCGAGCAGTTCATCGTCCAGCTCCAGCAGTGGTGGAAGTTCCAGCAGTTCTACATCGTCGTCCAGCTCTTCGAGCAGCAGTTCCAGCAGCAGTTCATCGAGTTCTTCCAGTTCTTCCTCTTCCAGCAGCTCAAGCAGTGGCAGCAGCAGTACTTGTGAAGGGGTCAATGTTTACCCGAACTGGACCTCCCAAGACTGGGAAGGTGGTGAGTACAACCACGCCAAAGCGGGTGATCAGATGGTTCACGAGGGTGTGCTTTATCAGGCTAACTGGTATACAACCAACGAACCTGGCAGCGATTATTCCTGGACCCGCCTCGGTGATTGTGGCTCTGGCAGCAGTTCCAGCTCCTCAAGTTCAAGTTCTTCCTCCAGCTCTTCTGGTGCTAGCTCCAGTTCGTCTTCAAGCTCTTCCTCCAGTAGTTCCAGCTCTTCCTCAAGCAGCTCATCAAGCTCCACGTCCAGCAGCTCTTCAAGTTCATCGAGTTCATCATCGGGTGGCTCTGGAGAGGTAAGTGCTTCCGTTGAAGTGAGCAACGACTGGGGCGGAGGTTACTGTGCCACGCTGGTGGTGGAAAATGATTCTTCAGAAACCGCTGTATGGGAGGTTTCAGTAGGCGTTGGTGGTGAAGTGAATAGCCTGTGGAATGGTGAGTGGAGCCAGCAAGGCTCCGTGCTTACAGTATCGGGCCTTGGCTGGAATGGTACTTTACAACCGGGGCAAATAGACTCGTCCATCGGTTTCTGTGTAAGCCGCTGATTATCAAGGCCTATTAACTTAACAATAGTTATTGCCAAGTTAACAGAGAAAAAAAACCCGGCTTTATCGCCGGGTTTTTTTTGTTTTCACGCCCAGTCAATGCGACACACTGCTCAAGCTGTTCTTAAGTCAAGGCTTTAAATACAGCAGACACATTTATTCATCGCATCTGGCAATCAGTTGGGCGATAACTTATTGCGGTTAATTTATCGTCGGGGAGTATTCCGAAAATATCCCGCGAGCGTCGCAGCTAACCTCCCACCTATCTGGCATTGCGTAACTATCACTGTCCGCAGGCGGCGCCCTGCGTTGATGGATAAAGGTGCATGTTCATCTTTTTGGAAAACGAATCATTACTCCCACAAAGTATGAATACATGGATTCGGTGTTTGTGACTGCTACCTTTGCTCGGGATGCAGGCGTAGAGCATACAGGGACGTACTTGCAGCGTTTAGCAGTGGCAAATACCGGAATCATGTCTGCAGCAAAGCGAGTTTACTTCAAGCCCAGGCTTCCGTTTTTCCGTAAAAGAGTTTATGGGACAATAAAGAAAAACGAATATCAAATACTTTCTCGTACTTTCCTCTCTCTTCTTGTGTGATCCAGTTGTTCCCGTGGATGTGTGCAGACGCTCAGTTTTTCGATTTGCTTAGTATGTGGGGAGTTAGTCTTATGGATGTTGACTCCTTTGGTGATGTTGCCTTCAAGCCCACCTTACAAATTGAGGATGCGCAAACTCAAATTCATACACTGGGCGCTTCTTATGTTGTGCCTTTCAAATTTTTTGGAAAGCTTGCACGCTTTGATGCAAATCTCCCCTACAGGGATGGGCGTTGGGAGGGCTTGTTGCAAGGTAACCCCGCAAGTACGGAACGATCCGGCTTTGCCGACCCCAGGCTTCGCTTTTCTTTAAACGTGGCAGGCACGCCAGCCATGGATGCTGCTGCCATGCGTAAGCATTTCGCAGCAAAACCCACCAATACTCAGGTGGGGCTCGCTCTGGGCGTCACTCTCCCGCTTGGCCAGTACGATAGCGCGCGCTTAATTAATCTCGGCCAGAACCGCTACGTTTTTCAGCCGCAAGTAGGAGCGGTGCACTCACGTGGCCCTTGGTCATATGAGCTAACGGCATCGGCGTTTATATTTGGCGATAATACGGATTTCTACAACGGTAGTACTTTTTCCCAGGAAACCCTGTTTGGGCTTCAGGTCCACATAATAAGACGCTTGCAGCAGCGAGCCTGGGTTTCTGCCAGTTTTGGCCAGGGCTTGGGCGGAGAATCAGCGGTCGATCAGGTCACCAGTGTGAAAGATGTGGAAAACCGGGCTTATGCTTTATCATTTGGTTTTCCCCTTGCAAAAAACCAGTCTGTTAAAATGGCCTATATTCGCAGTGAAACCCACAGGTTTACCGGGGCAGACCTGAACACACTGGCTATTTCTTGGTCAATGCTTTATTAGCGCCTGACCCATAGCGGTGCCATAAACATTTTTTTGCTGATCAACGGAAGCGTGCGCTCTACCTTGTCAGTCGCTTATTCGCCTTTTTCATAGCTTCCCCAGAGGCAAAGAAAAAAGTGCTTGCCAGCTTTTTATACCTATTAACCTGGAATAGAACCCCACTGGCTTAATAGATCAACGGCACTTCACAAAAATCAACTATTATTAACTTGGCGATAGTTATTGTTAAATTAATAGGCGGTGCAGGGAAGCACAGCCATTGCCCGCAGGGCAATGTAAGCCCTTGAAATACCAGTAAATTCACGCGTTAGCGCAAGCACTTCATGGGCGCGCAATTAAATAGATAGGGTCATTGCAGTCCCACAAAGCATGAAAACATGGATTCGGTGTTTGTTACTGCTACCTTCGCCAGCATCGCGCCATGGATGGCGCTTATTAGAGCAACGCAGGAGCAGTTGCCGAGTGATGCTGGCGTAGAGCTTACAGGGAC
>CAJIBL010000950.1_pt1 | contig 22081 bp, 14 predicted proteins | sample 9199351 | NCBI WGS metagenome assembly CAJIBL01 (sample SAMEA7708304, study PRJEB35096) | sediment metagenome | biome: marine neritic benthic zone biome [ENVO:01000025]; feature: sediment [ENVO:00002007]; material: shallow marine sediment [ENVO:03000034] sea grass bed [ENVO_01000059] ...
CACCAACAAAAATTAAAAACCACCTACAACCATTTGCACAAGAATCCCAAAACCTGCTCCGAAATATGTTGGGTTTTTATTCCGATGTGCGGCATATACCCTAATTCGAACCGCTGCGCCCTGGACCCACATCCCATCACCAGCACCTGCAGGGAGGCGTCGCAAGCATGTGACGGGTACGACCGCACATCGGAATAAAAACCCAACATATTTCGGAGCAGGTTTTGGGATTCTTGTGCAAATGGTTGTAGGTGGTTTTTAATTTTTGTTGGTGGTTGCGGGTGTATGGTCATGTCGGATGGCGCTGCGCTCGAGCCCCCACGTTTTTAACAGGCAGGCAACATAGCTTTTTTATACATTGCGCTTTTCCGCTCACGAATTCGTAACCACACTCGCTCGTGAAACACGTAAGCCACACTGTTTATTGCTGGCTCAACCACTGCCACCAGCCCGCCAACCATAATATCGCCAGTTAGTGCCCATGCCACTGAAAACGCGATAGAAAAGTGCATCACAGCAAACGATATTGATTTGTTCATCGCTACCTCCATAGCATTTAGGTCTGCTCAGACCACAGAATAGACATGACTCATATTAACGCTAACGATTCTCATTTGCAAATAAAAAACCCGATCGTCAGCTTCGATTTTCTTGATTCGCTTTTACTGGCTTAGATACCTATTAACCCGGCAATTAAATAGATTACCCTATCTATTTAATTCCGCGCCCATGAAATACTGGCGAAAATGTGTGAATTTACTGGTATTTCAAGGGCTTACATTGCCCTGCGGGCAATGGCGGTGCTTCCCTGCACCGCTTATTAACTTAACAATAACTATTGCCAAGTTAATAAGCGGCATTTTATTTTCCTGAATCAAACAGTCGATTAAAGCTAATATACAATTATATTAGTTATCGCTAACATACAGGCAAATCTTGATTATTAACAACAGGAGTAAGAGATGAGTATTGATATTGGTATTAGTGAAGCTGATCGCATCGGTATCGCTGAGGGTTTGAAAGCCCTGCTTGCAGATTCATACACACTGTATCTGCAGACACACAATTTTCACTGGAATGTTACAGGGCCACAGTTTCGCGAGTTGCATTTGATGTTTGAGGAACATTACACCGAGCTAGCTACGGCGGTGGACGATATTGCTGAGCGAATTCGAACCCTGGATGTTGTCGCACCCGGAACATATAAAGCCTTTGCTGCACTGAGCTCCATAGAGGAAGTAGAAGACATTCCAAGTGCCAGAGATATGGTGGACATTCTCACCAAAAGCCACGAACAGGTTGTGAAAACCTGCCGTATTGTTCTCAAACAAGCTCAGGAGGCGGACGACGAGTCAACAGCTTCGCTGGTGTCAGACCGTATGGTTGTTCATGAGAAAACAGCGTGGATGTTACGGGCCACCCTAGCCTGAGACGCACACCAACGCAGCCCCGCTGTTAGGTGGGGCACAGTTACTGTGCCTAAGGCTGTTTATCGCTATTATTTCGCCGAGGCTTAGACTAGCCTTAAGAGGTATGCGCGTGTAAAAGTGACAACAGGCCTAAGCAGATGAAAACAAAGAAGATGACAATGAAAACAGCTTTACTGGCACTCGCGCTCGCGAGCCTTACGCTGATGATATCGGCCTGCGGCGGTGGCGCTAGCTCAAGCGACGGTTTTGAGGCGAGCTCCAGTTCCAGCTCCAGCTCATCGGGTGCACCAAGTAGTGGCGAACAAAGCCTTACTGGGTGTATCGACCCCTATGCCAGTAACTACAATACCGAAGCGCGCTTTTCCGATAATTCTTGCAGCTACCAGGCGCTTAGCTGCAGTAGTGTCGATCACGTGGTTGAACCGAACACCATTACTGTCGATAACAGCAGCCTTAACTTGCCTTTGGGCTCCGTTATTGGCATTCGTGGTGGCAGCCGCAATGTGCTGGATATTCGAAATTTTCAGGGCACAGCACAACAGCCGTATCTGTTCAGTAATTGCGATGCACAGGTAGTGCTCGATATCAGCGAAAAACCGGAGGCCATAAAAGTTCGCAACAGCTCACATCTACGCGTAAGCGGAACCGGTGCGCCGGAGCATTATTTCGGTATTAAAATCGAAACAGGTACTCAGGGCATTCGTGCCTACTCCAAAACAGACAATATCGAAATAGACCATCTGGAAGTATCGGGTGTAGGCATCGGTGTCTGGATTGTTACACGCCCCAACTGCGAGGGTAGCCTTAACCGGGGCACCTACCACCAGCAAAACCTGGTGGTACATCACAACTACATTCACGATGTACATGGCGAGGGAATGTACATTGGTGGCTCAAAGTGGAATGGCTATTTCAGCAACGATGGTTGCCCTGGCGAAGAACTCTATCAAGCAGAGCTAAGCGGAGTACGGGTATTTAACAACCTTGTTGTGAATGCTGGCTGGGACGGCATCCAGGTTGGTGGCGCTGAAGACAGTGAAATTTTTTCCAACCAGGTAAAAAATTACGGCCTGGAACAAGTGAGCATTCACTCTGCCGGTATGATGGTTAACCCGGGAACCACCGGGAAAATATTCGCTAACTACATCGAAAATGGTTTTGGCGCCGGTATTCAGGCGATCGGTTTCGATACCGCTATTTACAGCAATTACATTGTCGACTGCCAAGCCAATTCCATACACGTAGGGGACCGCTCACCGCTACCCGGCCAAAGCTTCAGCATTCTCAACAATACCATCGTAAACAGCGCTGGCAAGGCGCTACACTTCAATTCGCAAGAAAGTGTAAACAACGTATTTTCAAATAATTTCCTGGTGAGTACCCAGGACGCCACAGAAATTTACAACGTTACAGACAACATTGATATCACTAATAACATCTCCACCACCAGCCTGGAAAACTTTCCCGCTGCAGGCACCAGCACAATCGGCCTGCCGCGCAACACACTTACAATAACAGATCTAAGCCCTGCCAGTGGCAGTAGCTTGATCGATGCCAGTGTGGAAAATGCATTGGTTGATGTGGATCTGTTTCTTCGCCCGCGTGACGCAGGGGCCGCTATGGATATTGGTGCGTTTGAAGGGCAAAGTAATTATTAACCCGGCAATTAAATAGATGATCCTATCTATTTAATTGCACGCCCTTGAAATACTGGCGCAAATGTGTGAATTTGCTGGTATTTCAAGGGCTTACATTGCCCTGCGGGCAATGGCGGCGCTTCCATGCGCCGCCTATTAACTCAACAATAACTATTGCCAAGTTAATAGCGAGCTCAAATAATGGGGTCAGTAACTCGCTAGCTTTTTGTCTAACAATCAAACATTTGCAAACTAAATTTTGACCTTCGATTTGCTAAGCTCGCTCGCTGATCGCAAATACCTCTCCAACTCCCTGACTCTTCAGCTCTAAAACTGTTAAACCGCCTGCGGTGCAGTGCGTACGGAAAAGTATTTTATGGCTTCTAGTATTAAATTTGTCTTCTATTTTCTTTTCATTCTACTCTTTGCCTGTAGTGGCGGGGGTAGCAATAGCAATGGAATCGAAGATTCACCCATAGTTACACCCACGCGTACCCCCTCTTCTCCACCCGAGCCTACACCTACTTCTCCACCCGAGCAGCCTACACCTACGCCAGAAGACCGCTTTCCTGAGTCGGCATTATGGGAAGGGAAAGTACTTTACCGACAATATGATGTCGTTGAAAAATCCAATGCTGCAAAGATTATTCATAATAACATGGGCGATATTTGTACCATTATTCGAGAGGCCGATTTAGATGATAGAACCGTTGACCTTTCTGCGTGGGCGAGTTTTGTTGAGTGCCGTTCACGTGAAAATAAGCTTATTTTGCACATTGCTAGTAACAAGGGGGAGGGTGTGATTAGTGACATCCATTTCATGGATGACGGAACACTCGTAGTAGCAGAGCTTGTAAAGCAAGCGGATGAGCTACTTGCGCTCGAGCTTCAGTTAAGTCGCTATAACTCAGAAGGAGAGTTACTTTATCAGGTGGTACTGGAAGACACCGCCACAGAGACAGAGCTACTCTATTATTCGACCACATTTGAGGAAGTTCCACAGCCAGAACCAATACCGTCGATGATTAAGAACAACAGGCCGCAGCTATATGCTAATGCCATTGTAAAGCTTAAGAGTTACGGTGAAGACTTGTATATGCTTGCTTACACCTACGGTGTTAAGCTCTACAAATTGAATAACGATTTATCTGTAGCATGGGACGTGCAAGCAATGCCCGCGCATTCTTTTCTGTGGACTTCACTATTGCAGAACAAAGCGGATTTTACCCGCACAGATACCGGGCAAATCGCTGTCGCCTTGGGCGGCTATGCTGAAGAGGCAACAATCTACGAGCATCACTTTAATAGAACGCTTAATAAAGAGGGAAAATCACTAGACAATATCCTCGTTGTTTATTCACAAGATGGGGAGTTTATCAACAATTTTACTATCGGTGCTCAAGAGTATTCCGAGGGTTTAGTCGCTCTCGAAAGTAGTGATGACACGCTTTGGCTGGCTGGCAACGTGCGTCACAACAAAAATGACGCATCTTCTAAAAGCAACACTGAGTGGGATCTTTTGTTAAGCTCATACAGTGTGACTACGGGTGAAGAACTTTCCTACAAGCTGATTGACGTAAATAGAGAAGATTATGCCCATAGTTTTCAGGTGCTTGGCAATCAGGATTTTATCTTTAGTGGTGTAAATGGTTTTAGCCAGGCAGACACCAATAGCATAACGAGTTATGGTTCGGGAATGCTTGTCCAGGTTAATACCAATGGCGATGTTGTTAAATCGCTAGCGCTAAGTTCGCCGAGACATGTCCTAATAAACGCTGCTAGCTCAACAACTAGCGGCGAGATATTTTTTGCTGGAATCTATAACGCACCAATTACCCACACCTGTGATAATGATCGTAGCTTATGCTATCAGCAAGCAATGGTGGGTGCCGCAAGGTTTGAGTAGGTAAACGTTTGGGCACTGCATTACGCCTTCTCAGCTCTTGTCGCTGGGCTTAAACCCGCCCGGTCAAAAATATTTTACTCAGTTTCAGCCTTTGGCTTTAAGCGGGCAACTCGTGATTACTCTCCAGCTTCTCAATACGGAGCGCTGTGGCGTACCATCAAATTATTTTCCAAGCCGCAGCCACGGATTTTTTCCAGACGAACATTTTTAACGACAAAACCATACTTCCGGTAAAATGCCTTTGCGGTATTGCTTACGTAAGAATACAATTTAGGCATGTGACTGCCTTCATTAACAATGTGCGTCATTAAAGCTGCGCCCGCGCCTAGCCCCTGGTACTTCCCATGGACAAAAAAATGGTCAATTAAGCCATCTGTCTGTAAATCCGCGTAGCCGATTATTTTGTCCCCAAGCATCGCTACAAATGGCTTGATTTGATCCATTTTCTGCCTGACCAGGTTGATATCCAAATTTTCAGGTGCCCACACCTCTATTTGTTCTTTTGAGTAGTTATTACTGCACACCAGCCGGATAGAGGTAAAATATACCTGCCACAACTCGCTCACCATTTCACTGTTATATTTTTCAATGGTTATCATTTGATATCATTACTGTCATTAACTATTGCATCAATTAGACGGGTTAATAGCATCGAGCTCTTTATTCTTAAAATGATTGTGTACCCATCATTCACATATCGCGCTAACACTCGACCTCGGTTCAAGCTGTATAATTTCGGCTCCAATGGAACCATTTATGACAGAATTTGAGTAGACAAGTACTTTGCCCCTGGGTGCCAGTATCGAAGCGTTTAGCATACTTTCGTTTGTGCCTACACGAATATCGTTTTGCGCATTGGTGTAAAACAGGACTTTAGCTCCTTGCGGGATAAACAGTGAATCCCTGTCACCCAAATTCAGTGTTTCTTTACTGAAAATTTTTATCGGCCCGCTGCTTGTGTCAAAAATAACTCTGGCAGTTGGTTCAACATTCAGTTGATTAAAGTGGTAGTCGCCACTGCTTAAAGTCACTGTTCCTCGTGCTCGAATGATGGCGTTTTGATAGCTCCCTGGCTGCCAGATACCTGTTTGATCGTTATTAATCGTTAGATCTTCTGTTCCGCTATTTACAGCAAAGCTGGGTAAGCTGGCAATGCTTATGTTTTCTACTGAGTTTGTCTCCCCCCTTACTTCGGCGCCGTTCTGCAGCTCAAGGGCGCCGGTAATATTGAGGCTTCCATCAATATAGGAATTGGAGCGCAGGAATGCAGGGCCATCTACCCACACAGAGCTGCCCTTGATCAGAGCTGAATGTGCCCCTAACGAAAGGTGTGTAGTGTAGGTCGCGGGGGTGTCAATTTCAACAGAATCTGCAAGCTGTAATTGTTCGCGGGCAAATAAACCCGGCAATGTTTTGAGTGATAAGCTCGCCCCATCGTTGTCTGCGTTAGGGTCTGTTTGCGATGGGGCGAAACCACTTGCTTGTAGTAAAGCGGCAAGATTTTCAGGTGCAGATGAACTGATTAACGAAGCGCCTAAACTAATGTCCTTATCAATGGGTACACTGGAAGACAGTTGCAGGTCTAATTTTATTGTTAAGGTTTCACCCGCGGCCAGGGTGTCGATATACCAGCCGATAGCGCCATTGGCACCTTGCTGAACTTTGCTATTTAAGTAGCTGTCGTGAATATAACTAATACCCTCAGGTATTTGCAAAGCTGCAAAAAAACCGCCGGCATCCAGCTCACTCAAATTGTTAATGGTAAGGGAATAAGGCATCGGGCTGCAGGCCTGCAATGATTCCGGTCCTTCCAGGTTTAAGGCTAAATCCACCTGCGGCAGATCTGCTGTAGTGGTGATGGTGAAATCGTTGAGTGCAACCCAGCTGCCACTATAGCCGGAAGCGCCTGTTACGGTGATGCGAACATAACGTCCCTTAACCGCAATAAATTTATCACTTATCGGCTGTTCACTCGCAGTATTTTCGCTACGGTCGACTACTGTGGTGTATTCGGAGTCTGCTTCCTCGGACACTTCCACCGTGTATTGATACGCTCGCGATTGATAAGTCCATAACTGCGTTGCCACGATTTCCTTTACCGCACCGTAATCAATGGTAAGAGCTTGAGGAAAACCACTGGCGGACCAGCGCGAGCTGTCGGAGGTATCGCCATCCAGCAGGTTTTGCGGCTCATTGCCGGATTGGGCACTGCTGTAGCTGTAAATCACTGGTTCGGGTTCCGGTGTGGGCGTCGGTTCGGAGGTATTGATATCCACCCGGTCCGCCGGGATGATCACGCCGCTGGAGGCTGCATTGCTGGTACCCGTTACTCGTACTTTTAGAATGTGCGATCCATAGTCCAGCGCAGCGCTGGTATACACCAGGGTTTGTTCCGTGCGGGTGCTTGCATAGAAGTCCACCAGCGTTTCATCACCGCCATCAATGGAGATAGCTGCAATCCCGTGGCTAGGTGCAAGCGCGCCATAAACCGAAACCTGGCTGCCGGTAAAGCGCAACTGATAATAACCATCGGTATCGCCTTCCCAATGGTTATCGTCCAGATAGGCTCCAGCTTGCGCGCCGTAACCCCAGCTACCGACAAACTCAAACTGGTTTTCTCCGGTACCGGTAAGATTATCGTTGATGCTCAGTACTGTGGGTTCCGGTTCTTCGAGATTAATATGCACCCTGTCTGCCGGAATGATCACACCGCTGGAAGCTGGGTTTGCAGTACCGGTGACGCGCACTTTTAGTATGTGTGTACCGAAATCCAGCGCGGGGCTGGTGTAAACCAGGGCTTGTTCGACGCGGTTGGCGGAATAAAAATCCACTAGCGTTTCTTCATCGTCATCAATGGAGATCGCTGCGATACCGTGGTTTGCTGCAGTGGCGCCAAACACGGAAATTTGCGTACCAGTAAAACGGACTTGATAGTAACCATCTGCATCGCCTTCCCAGTGGTTATCGTCCAGGTAGGCGCCGGCTTGCGAGCCATAACCCCAGCTGCCGACAAACTCAAACTGATTCTCGCCTGTGCCAGTAACACTGTCGTTAACGTCGATTTCGCTGGGCGGAGGTGTTGGCGTGGGCATTGGCATAATATCGGTACCGTCCAGTGTTTCGATGCTGTCGATATACACATACGCTTCGGAAGAGGCGGCATTGCGGGTTCCGCTTACTACCAGTTTCAGGGTGTGACTGCCGCTATCCAAGCCGGTAGCTTTGTACAATGCCGCACGGTAGCGGGTGTTGCCGTAGGTATCTATTCGACTTTGTAATACATCATCGATATACACATCGGCCTCCCCTCCATCGCTTGCCAGACGTCCGAGAAGGGTGATTTCTGTGCCCGTAAATTCATATTCCAGGCTGGCGTTTGCCTCATTGGAACGTCGGGCGGAGCGGTGATGGTCCCGCCAGTTTCCGTCTTGGAGCTGCCAGTTACCGTTATACGTGATCAGGTCGGTATTGCTGTCATTCACTTTTAGTGCGGTAACGTCGATGTTTTCTGAAATGGGTTCGATTAACAAGTTATCGAATGCAACATTGCTGTATTCAGAGCTAGCCAAAACGACCTGACCCGATGAAAAACTATCATCAATAATCGAGGCGAGTTCCACATCATTAATATAGGCCGATATCATGGTGCCGTTCATGTGCAGTTTCAGGTTATTCCAACCGCTCGCATCGAAACCAGCCACATTGCCCGTTGCCACATCTGTTAGTGAACCAAAGTCTGTTTTGCGAAAATACCAGTTTCCGCTGGACCAAAGCTGCAGTTGATAACCGGAGCCTGGCAAGCTGCTGTCCCGCTGATGCAGATGGCCGCGTCCGCCCAATAGAACTGAACCGCTTTCGCCAATTCGCGCATCAACACTTACCTGATAATTCACCCAACGCGGGTCACCCAGCACGGTGTGAGGTTCTCGGCTTGTGGGCGAAGTTCCACCCCACCAGTCAATAGGTGTTGTGGTAACAGTTTGCTGCAGGCAGGGGTCGCCTTCGCAATCGGCTACCTCGAAAGCGCCGGCCTGGTCATAGCTAAATTTGGGTTGAGTGCCCAGCGTGTAGTTAGAAAAATCGTCCCTGTAGGGTAGGGCAAAATCGTCATCAACAGGAACTGTGAAAGCCGGTGCGCCTTTCCGCTGGCCGGTAGTTGTGCTTAGCGAATACACTGATTGAGCGGGAATGGTAATACTGAACGTGTTATCTATTGGTGTAATATCGTCCTGCTGGGCAAATTGTTCAGCCTGTGTGCTTCGCCATACATGCACGGTTTCGGTGGAAAGCCCGCCGCTAAGCTCGAAGCCGAACACCCGCTCCGTAGCGCTGTTATTTACAATCACCACACTGTAATCGTCCGTTTCGGGATCACGTAAAGTCACATAATAAGTAGAACCTTCCACCGAACCGCTGGCGCTATCCAGAAACTGCCAGCCAGGTTTGGCGAACTGAGTGTAGTGGGCGGTCATCCAAAGTGACGGCCGAATGGTGTAGTGCCCGGACCAGGGAGTGTTAGCAGTGAGCAGCCCTTTATGGTTGAATTTTAAAGTGCCATACACGCTGTCCAGTGCAGGCTGATAGAGGATACGCGTCATCTTGCCATCCACGTATTGTTTGGCATTGTTGATGGCCACAAACATCATGCGGGGCCATAAATCACCCATAGGTGTATCGGCTTCGTCGTTGTACAGGGGCAGCCCACTATTAATGGCATTTGCCGTGCTGCTGGTTACATAGTGGTTGTTAATGCCCGCCAACACGGTTTTTAATTCCGCATCAGACTGCACATCATCAGCAATGGACCAGCTCTGGTAGGCGTCTCGGGCCAGCAGTTTCAGTTCGGAATAACCAGCAGCATCCAGCGCTGGTTTTAGCACCTCGACCACATAATCCCTGTCGAACGAGCCTTCATTTTCCTCCGGGCTAAGGTAATCCAGAGGGGTGCCGTTGTTGTCCATTAGCTGAAGGTAATTCAGGTAATAGTCGCGTTTGTTTTGGTCCGATTCTTTAACCCAGGCGGGAGTGCCCCAGCGGCTACCAATAAATTGCATTCCAGGGTTGAGTTGCTTCGCTTGGCGGGCAATCCAGAAATTGACGCCCCTGGCAGTGGGGGGTTCGTCAGCAGTGCGTTGGTGGCTTGGTTCAGTGCCGGTAGAGGAATTAATGTCACCTCCAATTTCGTTGCGCATGCGGCTTAAACCTGCGCCGAAATTGGGTTTGAATAACAAGTCGAGAATATCTTGTTGTTGCTCGGGTGGGTAATCCATTAACAGTTTCGATGAGCCGCTGCTGTTTACCAGGCCGATTCCATCGAAAATACGCCCACCGCTTTCGCCATTAATAGGCACACGTGCGTCGAACTTTGGGTCTTCATAGGGAAGGGGCACCGGTCCATCGCCAATAAAACGAAAGGTGGCATCCTGGCGTGCGGTGTCCGAGCTAATGGGGTCGATGCGCAGCACATAGCCATAGTGGCGGATGTAACGGTCTGGAAAATTGTAGGATTGAAAAGAAGCATAAGTGCTGTCAGCAAGGCCGGCACGATAATAAAAAGTAGCGTCCTCTTTAAATGTTTGCGTGCCATTGTAGGCATGCAGGCGCATGTTGTAATCCCAATGACGAAGGTAATAGCCGGGGTTGTTTACCGACTCAAAAGAAACGGCATTGGGGTCGGCCAGGCCTGGCACCATTACAAATTCCGCATCGCCAGTGGGATTAACATCCGGATCAACCCGCACCGGGTTGCCAATGCCCGTATGCCGCAGCAGACGACCGGGGAAATTATAGGAATCCCACGACCATACGGGGCCTTCGGAAAGCACTAAGTCTGCATCTTCCTTCAGTACCGTTCCGTGTCGAACAAAACCCGATAGGCCTCCTGGCAGTACTTCGGGTGTTGTCCATGTTGCAAGCTTATCGCTACTTTCGCTAAAGTAATATCCGGTAGGTGATGCGTAATCGTCGTAATAAATACGCCAGTCACCATTATCCAACTGAGTTAGCGTAGGCCCTTCAACCCAATCGCCCCAGCCAGCCCAGTCGCCGGTACCGATAAAGGTATAGGGGCCTGTGAGGCCTTCGGCTGTGGCATGTTCAAGGTATTTTGTTGTTTCGTTTTTAGTAATTGCGTGATAAACGCCATCAATTTTGACGATTAAAGTATCGATGTAGTTTGCTTCAAGGCCCGCCAGCGGCGTAGCGGCACTCCAGGATGTAAGAGAGCTATCCAGTGCCAGAAACTGATAAGGCGTAAATTCGGATGAAGTGTGGGTTCTCAGCGAAACAATGACGTTAACACTGCCATCCGTATCCACAAACCATTCCGGTGCCCAGGTGTTTTTTATGTCTGCTAAACCTGTTTCGATATTGGAAACAAAGGTCCAGTTAACAAGGTCTGTGCTGCGGGCAATACCAAAGGCCGCACTTTCCCAGTCCGTGGTATAAACAATATAGTACGCGCCATCTGAATATTTAATAATACTGGTGTCACGTACCAGGCCTTCGGGTGGTGAGTAGGCTGGACCGTTTACACAGGTGTAGTTAATGCCGTCTTTTGACTGATACACATACATATTACTTTCGCTGCTATTGGTAAACGCTGTAAATGTGTAACGTGATGCCATTACGGATGAAGGTATTAGGGTTAACAGCGCCAGTACTAAAAATATTTTAAACTGGGCTGCGATATGGGTTTTGCTATGGGTGCCGCCTGTGCGTTTAATCATGACCTCTCTCTTATTGTTTTATCAGATTTTATTTATCGATTTATAAAATTAATTGTCGTTTAAAAAGTCTTCATTTTTATTGTTAGCAATATTTAATTGGAAATGCGAAGCATTTCTTTGAAAGTGGTATTTGTTGTGACGTCAACTGCGGTATTTTAGCGTGGATTTATGACCGAAATTGTTAGACGGGTAGTAATGTTGAGTAGTTACCGTTTTTAGCTTTTTGAGGGTGGTTGGTGTTTGATCTGAACGTTTGGTTTTTATGCGCCCGGTAATTCTTCGGTAAATAAGGTAAATAACACCTTATGTCGATTTGCAATTACGCTGTAATAAGCGATAGTTTCACGCAATGTGTTGTCGAGTTTGTCTTGCGATTGTTGGTGTACAGAATTAAATCATGCTGGCGCCACACCCATTATGAAGAGTGTGGCGCCAATCCTTACATAATATTTTGTTATATCAGCGGCTCCCCAGGTCTTGCTGGCTTAACGTCAGCTCAATATGGTTTTCACTTTCGCTCCAGGCCGCGTAGGGTAGATCTCGCCCGAGCTGCCCTAATAGCACCTGTTCCGCATGAGGTGGAGTATCGCCTCGTCTTTCAATACGCAGTTTGCAGCTTGTGCTGCGGCATTGAATATCTTCGAGCTGTAATTGCTCAAACATTTGATTGTTGCGTAGTATGTTTTCAATTGCAACTTCCTGTTGCGCAGCCCAGGATTCGTCACGCGTTTCGTTAAAATAACTTTCATCTACGCGCATGGCGTAGCCGTTTTCTGCTTCGCTTTCTTGCTGCATTTCGAGCAAAGCCAGTGAGTGCTCATCCTGTGCTGCGTGTATCTTGTTGCTGTTTGACCTTGTAGCTGTGGCCAGCTGCTGTTTAACTTTGTCCAATTCAAGTTTTAAATTCGCCAGCATTTCCGCTTCCTGTTGTTGCAGGCTGGAAAAATTGACTTCTAATTGTTTAAGCTGCTGCTGTAAATTTTTTATTTCTGAACGAAATTCGTTTGGTGGTAGGGTGTTTATGCCGGTTGTCGGATCATGTGTTTCACGCGGAGCAAGAGCAAGCGCCAGGGCTGCCCCCGCTGCTATCATGAGCAATGTCCGAAAAATATTTAGCCATGGTGTCATGGATAACTCTCCTTCGTGTTTGTTCATTTCGCCCGCTTTATTAACTTGGCAATAAATATTGTTAAGTAAATAGTCGGTGCACGGGCGCGCCGCTATTGCCAAGGCAATGTAAGCACTTGAAATACCAGTAAATTCACGCATTTACGCCAGTATTTCATGGGCGTGTAATTAAATATTAACCCGGCGATGCTTTATATGAAGGGTTAATGAGGTACATGCTCCGCCATGGAAGGCGGAAGACAGTTGCGCCAGTGGTTTAAGGGCGACAATCAAATAAGTAAGGATCACTTATTTGATTGCCGGGTTAATAGATAGGATAATTTATTTAATTGCCGGATTTTTAGTTTAGATCCACCACAATGCTGTTCACTCTGCCGCCATTCATCGGCAGTACGCAAAACACCGTAATATAGCCCTCGTAAGCAGTACCGCTGACTGATCCAAAATCCAGAATTCTGTTGCCGGTTCCACTGGAATAAACTGTTTCGGAACCGACGGTATCGCCATACCGGTTTCGGTTGATTGCAGTGCACCACATGTCACCGCTCGGGTCTGTGACAGAAACCTCCAGGTCGGCAATGGTGCCGCTGCTATAGCCGTTGGCTCTGGGTACCGGGCAATCCACATAGCCCCAATGGGTGGAGCTGCGATTCCATATGGCGCCGTACTGGTAGGTCACGTTTTCGCCGTACGGCCAGGTGTTATCGTAGAGGCTTTCGCACATAGTGCCGCTGAAGGTTTCCTTGCTTGCCCAGCTTGGAATAGCAAGCACAGTTAGCAACGCAAAAAATAAGGTACCGATTATTCCGCTTGTTTTCATAACTATCTCCATTTGAGTTTGCGTGTGTGGCAGCAGGAAATGCCGGTTGGCAGGCTCATACTGCACAACTTAAAGTAACGGTTTTTATCGAAGTACCCAGTGGCATAGTTGACCAATACGCTGTGAAATAATTGCCGGCTTTACCCTCTTTTTAGTGGGGTTTTATGTTTGATACCCCCGTTATTTGGCATTACACGCTCTATCCCGGGTATTTCATAAGCTGTTGGAATTCTCATGCCGGTATTTTCTATTTGAGTGTGTATGTACGTTTTAATCGGACAATCGGGAGTTCTCCACGTAAAAAATCAGCGAGTGGGCAACGCCCTGACGCGAGAAGTAGGCAATAATAATAGTTATTGTTAAGTTGATAGGCAGTGCACGGAAGCGCCGCCATTGCTGGTAGAGCAATGTAAGCCCCTGAAATACCTGAAAATTCAGGCATTTACGCCAGTGTTTCATGGGCGCGCAATTAAATAGAAAGGATAATTTATTTAATTGCCGGATTAATAGAACAGAGCCAGTGCAACTACTCCCACCAGAAAAAAGTTGGCCAATAAACCGATCATGTAGAAGTAGCTGCGCGGGCTTGGATTCTTTTCCGTGGCAATACTGTAATAAAGATACATATGGACAATGCGCGCCAGGGCATACACCCACACGCTAACGGCCACTAATGCGGGGCTTGCTTTTACGAATATTGCGAGCACAGCCATCCCCAGAAAAGGAACAATATTTTCCAGCGAGTTTCTAAAGGTTCTATCGCTTCTGAAAACAAATGATTCGTGCCCCAGTGCGGTGTCCACAACGCCAGGAATGTATATTTTTTGTTTTCTATGGGCAATGGTGGCAACCATAGCTTGAATAAGTATGGTGGTAAGAACAAGCCATAAACCCCATAGCGATACTGTATAGTCTTCAAACATACTCACCTCTGTGTAAGTTATTTTAACTCCAACTTGTTATGAACCCCCTGCAATACTCCTGGCCAGATATCGTGCCAGCAGCAGGTATGCGTGTAACCGGGGTATGTCCATATTTCACCACCGTGTATATCCACGTAGGATTCGGTAATCTCGTTAATTACGTTTTTATCCTCCCCCCCCATAATATGGAATTGACGAATATGGCGGGGGAAAGAGTGCATTTCAATCGGGTTTAGCGAACCCTTCATTGCCGAATACCGGTGATGTCTGGTCCACATGCTAGTATTGAGGGTGCCCGCAACGGTTACTATAGCGACTACTTGTGGCACTCGTGGTGCCATTAGCGTAACCAGTGCTCCACCCCCACTAAAGCCAAACAGGATAACCTGTTTATCTGGCTGATGCTGCAGAATCAAGGCCAACGCCTGTGCCAGGCTGCTTACCACGCTCTCAGAAAAGCGGGAAGATGTCCACAATTTTGCTTGACAGTTTCTGCTCTTGTTAAATCCGTAATAACAGGGCCGGCCAAGAAATACGGCCTCGTTTTCATCTTTGCCCACCAGCTGCAAGACCAGCGAGTTGCTTGGTGTGGGGTCGTGCGCAATAAAAAATCGGTGATGCCACGGCACACCATCGCCATCAACATAGACGTGCAAGTATTGGCTAGCTTCTGCAGTATTGTAAAAAACCTTGTGGTCGAACTGCTGGCTGGAAACAGTACTTTCCTGCAAATGGTAGTGATTGACAAGCTGGGGAATCATGCTTGGCTTGGTGGCGCATGCGTTTAGCAGGAAAATAAACACCAGCAGGCTAAAGCGCTTAAAGGGATAACAAGACATTTTCATATCGACAATAAATATTGATTGGCATCATTTTTCTCATGGGTGCTTGCCAATAGCACACTCCTGCCACCGGAGAGCTTAACGAATATCATCACGGCTGTACCTTTAACTATTTTGTCCCTTTTTTAAGGGTTGGAGGCAACTCGCTTTGGTGCAAACATGAATCCGGTATTTGCCACTGCGCCATGATGCTCTGCGCCAGCATCCATGGCGCGATCGACAACTGCTCCTGCGTTGTTCTAATAAGCGCCATCCATGGCGCGATCGGCAACTGCTCCTGCGTTGCTCTAATAAACACCATCCATGGCGCGATCGGCAACCGCTCCTGCGTTGCTCTAATAAGCGCCATCCAGGTAGCAGTATTAAACGCCGAGTCCATGCTTCCATACCTTGCGGGGCAGCAATGAATTTGAGCGTAATCCTGCAGAAAATATTTTACAGGGTTTTACACTGGAATCCTTCAAACTCCATTACTCTACCGTGAGGTTCCTTTTAAAACACCCTATAATTATTGACTTGGCGAAGCTCTATGCCGGGTTGATCGTTGCCGCTTGCGCGCCCTTGAAATACTGGCGTAAATGCGTGAATTTACCGGTATTTCAAGGGCTTACATTGCCCTGCGGGCAATGGCGGCGCTTCCCTGCACCGCCAAATAACTTAACAATAACTATTGCCAAGTTAATAGTCATCAGCTACAAGGAAAAAACAATGGAAGATTACCTGAAAGAAGTAGAAGTTTCTGAATACATACCCGCTGTTGTTGCATGGGCAACGAATGTTTTACTGGCCATTATCATAATTATTATTGGCATATGGATTGCCAACCGGGTATACCGCCTTATAAACAATATTGGGCGAAAATACGAAAACCTGGATGACACGCTATTTCGATTTTTTGGCAGCATGGCACGCTATACCGTGCTCGCATTTGTGGGTATTGCCGTGCTCAACCGCTTCGGCGTACAAACGGCTTCAATTGTCGCACTGCTCGGTGCTGCCGGTTTAGCCATCGGCCTGGCCTTACAGGGCGCAATGTCTAACCTTGCCGCTGGCGTAATGCTGTTAATTTTTCGCCCCTATAAGGTGGGCGATTTTATCAATGCCGCAGGCCGCTTTGGCAACGTCACAGAAATTGATATGTTCACCACAGTAATGCAAACCTTTGACAAGCAGCAAATTATTGTTCCCAACAGCCAGATATGGGGAGAGCAAATAATCAACCATTCTCACTACGAGATACGCGGGGTTGATATGCACTTTGGTGTTGCCTACAGCGCCGACCTGGATAAAACCCGACAAACCATTGAGAGCGTTGTTACCAACCACCCCCATATCCTAAAAGAGCCCGCGCCATTTATTGAGGTTGAAACACTCAATGACAGCTCCGTGGATTTTCTGGTACGTCCCTTCTGTAAGGGCGAGCACTACTTTGATATCTTGTACTCTGTGCCGGAGCAAATAAAACGAGCACTGGACGCGGCAGATATAGAAATACCCTTTCCTCACAGGAAGGTTATTGTGGTTAACGAAAGTTAGTCTCTTTCTAAAGATGATAAAAAGCAAGGCCGAAACCTTGCTTTTTGATTTCCGCCATTGATTTACCGGGCTCGCCACGCAACAAAAGCAAACCACAGTTTGCCATTAACCGGGCGAATTTCTATGCAGGGTGAATGAACGCTGCAAGGACGAAACTCCGGCCTTCTGCCTTATAAATAAAAATTATAAAAACCTATCTGTTATGCAACAGTTACAACTGTTTGAAATTTTATGCGTCAACGCTTATATTTAAACTATTCCCGTTGTAATCTGTGGTTTTTTCGTTGTATCGCTATATTGCTTTCGTTGTTCCCCTCGCTTCCCTCAGCCTTTCAAGCCAGGCCATTATTCCAAGCACGCCTGCTCCAGCAATTGATAGCACTCAGGTAGTTTCCGCCATTGAGTCAGGAGGGAGCAGCGCGGCAGCCAATTCCAGCATTGACCACAGCAGCGACCAGCAAAAACAGGATGAATTCGCCGAAGCGATACTCGAACTGTTTGAACGGGCCGGCAGCGGCGTGCGCATTCGCGGCCTAGGCCGGAGCCGCACAGAGCTAAACAGCCGTGAAATTTTCACCGTGCCCGGCGGCCATGCCCTGAGCTGGTCAGATGTTTCCAGTGTGTGGATGGCCGGGGTCGATACATATAAAAGCCCCGATGCCAGCATGATTGAGGGGGGCCCGGGAGGGACCCTGAATATCCGAACCCTGCAGCCCTTAAGCACAAAAGACCGGCATACCGCCTACCAGGCCCAGGTGAGTTACAACACACTGATGTCGCAATACGACCCCCGCATCGCCCTGCTGCACAGTCGCCGCTGGCAAAGCGGCGTTGGTGAAGTAGGCGCACTTTTTAATGTTATTTATGGTCGCGAAAGCTACCGCAGAGATAAAATTTCGCTGCAGCCGTTTTACCTGCGCACCGACCTCGCTACTGACACTGAGCTTTATGTCCCCCGTGGCGCGGCGTGGAAAAGCTCCACCGGTGAAAATGAACAACGTACCTTCAGCACGGCGCTGCAATGGCAGCCGGGGAGCAGCCTGCTGTTCACCTGGCAGAGCCTTGCAACTCAAAAAGAAACTCAAGCCTGGGACTATGGGGTCTCCTTGCGCGATTCCGATAGTGGCCTGATCCCGGTCGAAGGCACGCAATTCAGTTTTGACCAGCACGGCAGTTTTCAATCCGGGCGCTTTTGGTCAGACAGCTGGCGAGGTGAACTTGAAGGCAATGGCCCGCGGCTAAATGGCAGTACACATAGCGGCAGCCGCTCCAGCCAGACTTACGAAAACAGCATTGCTTTTTCCTACGCTCCAGACAGCCGTTGGGCCGCAAAGGGAGACATACAATACCTTAACGCCAGCACCGCATTTTTCGACTTCAGCATAAATACCAGCACCTATGTTCCAGCATTGAGCCTGGATTTAAGCCGCACATACCCTAGCATCACTTACGGCGACTTTGTACCAACACAAACGGAAACGTTCTGGAACTCCGCCACCGACCACTGGGAAGACAGCGAAGCTGAACTTATCAGCGGCCGCCTTGACCTGGTGTACGATCTGGGAGGTGCCTTTGGCCTTTCAGCGATAAAATTCGGCGGGCGAAAAAGCGAACAACACGCACAGCTACTGGATTCCGGATACAACTGGGGCTCCCTGAGTGATCACTGGAACGCCCCCCTTAAAACCCTCGACAACAACCACCCGGTATTAAGCGAGTATATTCAGCTGGATAACTTTTTTGACGGCCGCGCAGACGTGAATACCGGTTTTTATCTACCCGCACGCACACTCCTACAAGACAGCACGCTGGCGAGCAAAGTGCTCAGTGGCGAGATAAAATCAGGAGCAGATGACGAAGGCTGGCACCTGGATTCGTTCCAGGCGCACGACCACAGCAGTGTTAAGCGCGATACCCATGCCTTGTACAGTATGCTCATGCTCGATTACAACCAGACACCCTTCGGCCCCATGAGCGGGCACCTTGGTGTACGAATGGTGGAGTCTTCAGTAGATGCCGAGGGCTATGCGGAATTTAAAAAGCTCAATGTCGATGACGACAGTGTAGATGCTGCCGATATGGCCTTCGCCAACGGCCAGTATTATGCCCTCAAGGACCAGGGCAACACATTTAACCTGCTCCCCAGTGCGTATTTTGAGTTGGACCTGGCTCCCGAGCTTATCGGCCGTGTAGCGGCATCAAAAACCATAACGCAACCACAGCTTAACCAGCTTAAACCCTACGGCCAGATAAGCGCTGAAACGGAAACGCTGGAGGGCGACGATGGCGAGTCGCTAACCGAAATCAAGCGCTGGTATGGTAAAGCGGGTAACCCAACACTCAAACCGGTAAAGATAAAGCAGTACGATGCCTCCCTTGAGTGGCACTTTTCCGATACCGGCAATATCTACTCAGCACTTTTCTATAAACAATTAAGTGACTCCCATGAAAGAGCGCTGGTTGTTGATAGTTTTAGCAATAACGGCCAAACCCGGGAAGTGGAAGTGGAGCGCCTTACAAACGCTGGCGATGCGAATATTCAAGGGGTGGAATTCGGCCTGCGACACAAGCTGGGTTTCCTTCCCGGTGCTCTGCGCAATATTGCCTGGCAAACGACCTTTACCAAAATAAGCAGCCGTTCGACAACGGTCTACGCCGGCGAACACCTGCCACTGGAGGGCCTTTCGAAAAACAACCTGGCTATTTCCGGCACCTACCAAAACCGCTATTTCAGTACCACATTTAATTACGACTGGCGCAGCGACTATTTGCTATCGGCGATTGACGTTGGCACTAGCCGCTCCACCTGGCACAAAGGCTTTGGCAGGCTCGACGCATCTGTTGCCCTGAACGTAAGTAAAAACTCGCAACTGGCGCTGGTAGTACAAAATATTGGTAACAATGTATATGAAACGGAGCGGGGGCCCTATCAGGCGCCCGACGGCCGTATTGACGCACAACACTATGACAGCAGCTGGACTTTAAATGACCCACAGTGGAAGCTGGAAATTCGCGGTAGTTATTAAGCCCTGCTCACCCTAACTCACGATAACGAAACCAGGCGAAGTCTGCCGGCAAGCGCGTACCGGAAATATCCTGGCAAGCCATACCAACAAAATTACCGGTAAAGCCACAGGGTAGCGCCTGCTCATCGGAAAGAATAGAAGCATCATATTCCCAGCCTGCAGCATGCCATTTCTCACCATTGCTTGAGTAGAAAAAGCGGATGCTTTGCTGCTGAATTTCCAACTTGAGATAAATATCCTGCCAATCATCCAGCAAGTACTCTTTTTCGATAAGGTAGCTGATATTTCCTTTTTCGCACTTGGCGATGCCGAGGCATTTTTTGCTGTGAGGACCGTGAGTAACATAGAGGTAGTAGAAGGCATCGGTATTATAAAATGCCACCAGACCCGCCATCTGCTGGAAGTTTTCAGGCTGGTATTGCACGCAGGTACTGGCCTCGATATGAAACGCCTGCTGCCTGCGGGCAATAAGCGCCTGTTCAAATTTTGACTGAATGCTTTCCTTACCGTATAAACGCAAAAAGCCTGGCCGGTGATTTAAACTCGAAAGGTAGTCCAAAGGTATTCTTGGCGACTGCCAGTCTATGGATAAAGCCCCTTCGCTAAAATCGTAGTGAACATCCTGCAGTTCCGGCTCTTGGTTTTCACTCGCCAGGGCAGAAATAAAATGATTTTTCGGTTGATTGCCCTCAAGCAGAGCAGGCCAGCCATCGTGCCATTCAATATTTTGAATTGCCGTCTCTCGCCCGAGGATGGAACGGCCACTCTCCAGAGGGCGGCGGCACAAATGAGCGAAAATCCAGCTGCCATCGGCATTTTCCACCAATGAGCCGTGACCGCTGCTTTGCAGCTTCAAGCCCGGATCATTAGCGCTTGTAATAAGCGGGTTAGCGGGCATAATTTCGTAAGGCCCATCGATTTTTCGGGAGCGGGCAACGGTGGCTGCGTGGGTTATAAATGTACCACCCTCGGCCGTGAGTAAATAATAGTAGCCATCCTTTTTATACAGGTGCGGGCCCTCCACCAGGCCCAGTGGTGAACCGCGAAAAATATTAGTTACCTCCCCCACCAACTGTTTCTTGTCTGCATCATATTCCTGCAGCAGTATGCCGCCAAAACTCTGATACTCAGGGCGGTGATCCCACACCATATTAACAAACCATTTTCGGCCGTCCTCGTCATGAAACAATGAGGGATCAAAACCGGAGCTGTTGAGGTAAGTGGGCTCGGACCAGGGGCCGTTAATATTTTCCGCCGTTACCAGATAATTGTGCGCGTCTTTGTAGTCACCCGCCCAGCCTTTTGAATCCGTGAAAATCAGGTAAAAAAGGCCATCACAATAGGACAGGCAAGGCGCCCACACGCCGCCCGAATTAGGGTTGCCTCGCATATCCAATTGCGACAAGCGCGCCAGGGGGCGCGAAACAACCTGCCAGTTCTGCAAGTCTCTGGAGTGACTGATTTGCACCCCGGGGAACCATTCAAAGGTAGAGGTTGCTATGTAGTAATCCTCACCCACTCTCACAATAGAGGGGTCGGGATTAAATCCGCTTAATACAGGGTTTGACACAAGCTTGGACATTTTTAGGGTTTACCTCACATTACAGGCTTACTCATTAGCAAATAAGAACATAAGCCTAAAATTATAACACCAACAGGTTTTTAAGCAGCGTATCTTCCTCTGCTAATAAACACAGCTTTGGCTTTCTCTGCAGCTTTCCAAACAGCTGAGGTACTTATTAACATGGCAATAGTTATTGTTAAGTTAATAGGCGCTGCACGGAAGCACCGCTATTGCCAGGGCAATGCAAGCCCTTGAAATACCAGCAAATTCACGCATTTGCGCCAGTATTTCATGGGCGCGCAATTGAATAGATAAACCAGTGCTAAAAAAATTATCGCTGTTAAATACAAACCATTGCTGTGGCACACAGTATGAACACATGGATTCGGTGTTCATTACGTTTATCAGCAAATGAATTTATGGGACAACTATGATGAGATATGAAAGTGAAATTACGTTTCGAAATTTTTAAAACTCTACTGGCCGCGTATTAATAGGTTAATAGGCGGTGCTCGGAAGCACCGCCATCGCCCGCAGGGCA
>CAJIBL010000609.1_pt1 | contig 22058 bp, 4 predicted proteins | sample 9199351 | NCBI WGS metagenome assembly CAJIBL01 (sample SAMEA7708304, study PRJEB35096) | sediment metagenome | biome: marine neritic benthic zone biome [ENVO:01000025]; feature: sediment [ENVO:00002007]; material: shallow marine sediment [ENVO:03000034] sea grass bed [ENVO_01000059] ...
AGCCTGTCATTTAATATTCCCTGAAACTCTAAGTGGATTGTGGCTTTGCCTTTGATTTTTTCTCCCAATTTTATTTGTAATTCTTCTCTTTTCTCATCTGTTTTTGGAATAGATTTGATGATTGTTCCTGCAGATTTTACCTCAGCAGCCTCGAAATGAGACCAGCCATATGGCGCACTATAGAATATATAATAGCCACCATCCATCTTGTCAGGCATGCTACTGCTCCAGGTATTGGTAAAATCTACATTATTGATTTCTACAATATCCATATTCCAACTATTAACATAGGCAATATCGTCGCTTGTAAACCAACAATATTCACCTTCACCATTTTGGTTTATTGGAACTGAAACAGTAACCGGACCTTCACAAGGAATATTTCCATCAGGGGCAAAGGTTGCAATAATAGCTTTATCTGCATCCATAGTAATAGTTAGTGGATTGTTGGTACCCGATGCATCACCGCCCCAACTGACAAAATGATTGCCATCGTCCGGAGTAGCAGTTAAGGTAACCTCTGTTCCATTAATATATGAACCTTCGGTTGGATCAACTGTACCAGCACCATCGATAGTTACATTGAGTGAATAATATGGATTATACTCTTCGAAAGTAGCAACAATGTCCTTATCGCTATCCATTGTTATGGTTATGCTTAAGTCCGTTCCACTTGCATCGCCACTCCAGCCAGAAAATGTTGCTCCATCGCCAGGAGTTGCTGAAAGTGTCACGGTAGAACCTTCAAGGTATTCGCCACTTTCAGGAGTAACAGTACCCATACCTTCAATTGCGATATTCAGGTTATAGTATGTAGGAGACTCTGGTAAGAATGTTGCAGTAATATTCTTATCAGCATCCATGGTTAAGTCAACCGGATTTTCGCTACCAGTTACATCTCCGCTCCAGTTATCGAAGTAATAGCCATCAGCAGGTGTTGCAGTAAGAGTCACAATCTCCCCTTGCTGGAAAGTGCCTCCATTTGGTTCTACTGAACCTTCGCCTGAAACATTAATAACAAGTGTAGGATCGACATTCACAATCTCTTGGAAATTAGCCGTTACAGTTTTATCGTCATCCATCGTAATACTCACTTCAGAATCAGATCCGCTAGCGTCACCACTCCAAGCAATAAACTCATAACCATCATTTGGAATTGCAAGCAGGTTTACTGTTGCCCCAGAGGTATAAGTACCTCCATCTGGTTCAACAGAACCACCCTCTGAGGAATTTACTGTTAGGGTGAATGTCTCTCCTGTTGAATTTGTGCCATTTATTTCAACATGGCTCCATCCAACAGATGAGATATAATGAATGTGATAAATTCCATCTGCTGGAACAGCAATTTCTGTTGAAAACTGCCCACAATAATCAACCCCATTAATGATAAATTGATCACATCCCCAGGAGTTTACCTGAGTAATTTCTCCTCGAACCTCCCAACAGAAATTACCTGCCCCTCCATGAGTATAAGGGATACTGATCAATTCATAGGATTCGCATTCTGCGGGTATCTCCGAGAAGTTAGCAGTTACTTCCTTATCTGAGTCCATGGTAAGAGTTATTGTTGGATCCGATCCAGAAACACTGCCTGACCAACTATCAAACTTCCAGCCATCAGTAGGCTCGGCAGTCAAAGCAACTTCTGTTCCTGAAAGATAAAGCATCCCACTTGGATCTACGGTAATTGTTCCTGACCCATTTGCTGTTGCAGCCAGACTATAATAAGTCCCTCCTGGAAGCACGGTAATAGCACAATTTGCCATTTTATTATTAGCAACCAAAGTAGCTGTTACAACAGCATTTCCTTCTGCATTGGCAGATACAACGCCATTACTATTAACAGAAACTATACTTGTATTTGAAGATGACCAGCTTATAGCATAATTTATTCCATCGTCAGGAGTTACAGTAGCCTGTAAAGAATATGACTGCCCTTGCAGCATCGATAATGTTGAAGGACTAAGGGCTATTTCGGGATCTACAAGATCACTGCCTCCAAAAACAATGGTCGAAATTGATTGTGAAGGAAGGCTCATTGCAGATTCAGTAGTACCTCCCAAGTATTGAAAATAGTTGCCTTCAACCGATTGATATACTCTAGAAGGTTCAGTTTCCCAACCAGAAGGGACAACATTGGTAGTAACTGCATGATCTGCTACATTCAATAAGACCATTACAATTTCTGAACCATCAGGACTTAAAAATACTGATGATTTTATGGCCCCGTTAGTATTATTGCACTCGATTCGCTCATAGCCTGCATCAATAAACTTCGAAAAGTGCTTGAAAGCATAGAAATGAGGTTCAACTGTATATCCTTTATCATTTGACCAATTGGCTACATCCCAGGGATTGTCAATATTGATCAGACCTGAACCTGGCCAGATAAGGTTCCAATAGAAATATGCCGAAGCATTTCCAATGGATATATTATTACTTACCAACCAGGCTGTTTTAAACCATCCTGCATCGAAATGCTCATACTCAGTCATTATATTCGGACGGTCGCCATAATTGGTTGCAATATTACTAAAGCTTGTATTGTAAGAGTCGGGAATTTCAGGGTCACCTCCATGATACAGGTGATATCCGTACGCCCATAATGCTGGGTTATCTTTGATAGGATCAGAATATTTATTAAAGTTGTTGTATCCAATGCCTAATTCTTCAGCTCCAACAATCAGTGGAGGATTTTCAAGTGTACTTATTGAATTATATACAACATCCAGGGCCTGGTCGAAGCCAGGATATTCATCTGTTTCGGTAGGAGTAAACTTACATGACTCCCAGTTATCAGTCAGGAAATCGGGTTCGTTTTGAATACCTATCCAGTCTGGATTTACCCCAATTGTTTGATAGACGTCAAGGGCATCTCGCCAGTAATTGGCAAAATCCTGATAAACAAATTCACCGTTTACCTTTGCCAAGGTTCCATTATTTAGATTGCTATTACTTTTTAAGTTAGCAGGAGGAGTCCATGAACACAATAATACTTTAAAATCTTTATCAGAATATTCTTCACCTTTTTGAATAAATTCAGGATCGAAGGTTGAAAAGTCAGTTTCGTAACGGTATTTATTCCTTAGACGCAACAAATTTATTCCCAGATCTTCGTAAAGAAGTTGATACATTTCTTCTTTGTTTGGATGTCCATAAACCCAGTTATCATAGAAGCATAAAGCGCCTCCAAATCCTTCCATTGTTTGGAAACGTGTTTCAGTGTTCACCACAAGAGTATTATCGTCAGGATATGATACTATATGTTCTTGTATAACAATATCATCAATATAGATAATGCCATCATCGTAAAAATGAAATTTAAACTGTTGGTTATTCTCTTTAGCTTGAAATATCCATTCATACTGTGCCCATTCTGTGGACAAGCTGAAATCTGAGGCATCATATTCCTCAAGTTGTTGAATTGCCCTAATAACAGTACCTGCTTCCTCTGCTTTGGCATATAGAGAGAGCTTATATTCGGTACCTGCAACAGAGGTCCAGCCTTCGTGAATGCTTTCCACACTCCATTCATTCACGCCCAGTTGGGTTAAAACAAGCTTCATCGCTCCTGCCCCTGAATTTACATCAGACGATTCTAAAGAAAAGGTTGCTATTGCTGTCTCATCAACTTTATTTTCCCATTTGTCAAAACCAGATTCAAAATCGCCATTGGTCAACAAATTTTGTCCGATTGTAGTCTGTAAGGAAAGAAACAGGCAAATCAGAAAACATATATTATTTTTTTTCATTGCAGTAAATGTTAGGATAATTGGCCAAGAAAAGTTGCTGCCAAGAGGCAGCAACTTTCATTTATCTTAATTTAGTGTTTAGTTATAAAGGCTGTTTTGATACCCTGATCGGTTTTGATTTTAAGTACAAATGAACCATCCTCTAATTCTTTACCAAGAGTCAGAATATTTGTCTTTATAGAAAAATCGTAGTTATAAACCAGTTTGCCCATCAGGTCAAAAACTTCGACATTATCTACTTGCAATTCATCTTTGAACTGAATATTGATCGAGGTTTTAAAAGGATTAGGGTAAATCTGAATATCGGAATTGCTTATTGCCAAAGAAGAACCTTTTGTTCCTGCTATTTCAATATGCGACCATGGGACAGATGATCTATAATAAATATAATAACAACCATCTATCGGATCAGGAGCATTGCCCATCCAACTATTTGTAATGTCAACGCCATTAATGGTTATTTCATCTGCATTCCAGGAATTGATATAGGCTATCTCTTCACAAACTTCCCAACAGAGTTCTCCTGCCCCATCGTACGAGAATGGCAGCGTTATTGCAACAGGATCGTCGCATGGCAAGGTTTGGTTGTCCGGAGCAAAAGTTGCTACAATATTCTTATCACTATCCATAGTAACATCTACTTCCGGAGTAGTTCCTGATAGATCTCCACTCCATGAAACAAAGTGGTTGTCTGCATCGGCAGTAGCTGATAGAGTTACCACAGTTCCATTTAAATAAGATCCACTTGAAGGTTCAACAGAACCGTTGCCTTCAACAGTAACACTAAGGTCAAACGTGAACACTGTTTGGATGAAATTCGCTGTAATATTTTTGTCGCTATCCATGGTTACAGAAATTGTACTTTCAGTGCCAGTGGCATCGCCAGTCCAGTTTTCAAACTCATACTTCTCATTAGAGCTGGCAGTTATTGTTACAACCGTTCCTTCTTCGTATCGACCCTCTGAAGGAAAAACTTCTCCAGCATCGGGGTCATTAACACTTACTAAGAGGTCGTAATATGTTACTGAACTTTCAACAAATACAGCTGTTATCGATTTATCACTGTCTATGGTTACATTTACAGTTGCTTGATCGCTTGTTAAATCTCCTGTCCATTCGGAAAATATATATCCATCATCAGGAGTCGCACTTAGTGTAACTACTGTACCTGCAGGATATACACCACCTGATGTATTTACTGATCCACCATCTCCGGCTGTAACAGAAAGGGTATAATCATCAACTGGTTCACCCGAACCTTCAATCTCAATATGTCCCCAGTTTTGCGATGATTCAATATAAATGTAGTAATTGCCATTAATCCTTGGAGGCATGCTTCCTGTCCATGCATTGGTAATGTCAACACCATTTATCTCAAGCAAGTCGAGGTTCCATGAGTTAATATGATCAATTGAGCCATCAGTTACATAACAGAATGTTCCAGAAGCATCTTGTTCAAAAGGAAGTGAAATGGCAACCGGATTATCGCATGTTGGCTGTGCCATGGTTGCTTCTATTTGAATTTGTGCAGTAGATGAATGCTCATAATCACTAACCGTTAATACAGCATTATAAGTACCTTCACTTACATAGGTATGACTAGCAGTAACTCCTGAACCAGTTGATTCATCACCGAAATTCCAACTATATGATAAAGCATCGCCATTAGGATCCATAGAACCCGAAGCATCGAAGTTTACTGTAAGAGGAATATTTCCAGAGGTTACGTCGGCTACTAGGTCTGCAACCGGAGGATCGTTTTCTATAATCACCCCCGCAGAAATTGTAATAACAGCTTCATCAGTTGCTTCCCCATCGCTTACTGTTAGCACAGCATTATAGTTTTCCTGAACAGTATAAGTATGTGTGGCAGTCACACCGGTAGCAGTTGTTCCGTCGCCAAAATCCCAGGAATAGGTAAGGTTATCACCATCAGCATCACTAGATTGAGAAGCATCGAAACTAACTTCCAGTGGCAACAATCCACTGGTTGGACTTGCAATTGCAACAGCATTAGGAACTTGGTTTCCACTAGGAGGTATACCAATTATATGCTCACCATCAGCATACATAACAACATATTCTGTACGCTTAAGCTCTATGTCATCAAGTCCCTGGTTACTATAATCATTAGATGGGTCCCAACGTCCTGTATAGGTATCATCCTGTTTAGCCCTCAGTTCGAAATCATATTGCCTTCTACCATAAAAACCACTTTCGGGCCATTGGAATTCCATATAATATATTCCCAGTTCCTCATTGAAGACAAGTGGCCCTGTTGCAGTTACCGGATCTCCATAGACACTGGTTTCATCATAATGAACAGAAAAAGACACATCATTAATATCTTGTCCATACTCATATAACTCCGAAATATTAAAATAATACCTGATAAGAATATCCACTTCACGTCTTGGTGGGAAAGCAGATTCGTTCATTACATTCATCTTAAATACAGAGAATTCTGGTCCGGAATCACCCAACATGCAATTAACTTCGTATTCAACTAACGGAGAATCAGGAGTAGGAAAAGGAGAAACAGGTTCCATGCCTTCACCGAAATAGTAAACATGTCCGGCAAGTGCTCCAACAGCCCCTGCATTGTAATCAATTGCGACCTCGTTATATATATAGTCATTGGTTTCATCAACATGGTTATCATCTATATCAGGACCACCAACAAGGGCACCCCATAAAATGTGCTTATGCTCCTCCGGTTCGAAGATACTGTTATTTGAAGATCCATGCGCAGCACGATGGTGTGGATGCTCAGCATAGTTGTCGCTGTATCCGACAATATAAGACCGTCCTAGAGGATTATCCCCCATAATGTAGTTCATTTGGTCGGTCATCCATTCGTCAAAGCGGTCATCTGCATATTTTTTATAAACCATACCCTGGAATTGTGCCGCAGCATTGTAACGTGCAGATCCCCATCCTGCAAGATGGGAGAAGCCATCAGGAGTTTTCTTTAGGTAATTTCCATCACCACCTTCTTCATGAGGCACCCCAGACCAATATTCAAGGTTCCAGCGGAATATCCACCAGTGAAAAGGATCGTCAGTAATTGGAGCTAACTTGGCAAAAACCCCACCCCATTTGGTATCCCAGGAATGTACCCAGATATTTTGCCAGTCATCTTCGTTTGAGCGAATAATCTTAGCCAACCAGCCTGTATAGAATCCATCAGCATCACGGCTTACAATATCAGTTAAATACTGTTCTTCTCCGGTAGCTATATTCAACCAAACAGCTGCCCAAGACATTTCATCCTCATCAAAAGATGAATTATAGAAGCCTCCATCGTAACCTAATCCACGATTAGCAACCGCAAAATCGTAAAGATCAATTGCTGTTTGAAGACAAGTTGCTGCATAGTCAGGTTCATCGTCCTTCATGTTCAGATAAGTGATAACCAAAGAAGCAGCAGCACCAGAGCATTGGTCACTGGCAGGAGCTTCTGTTGTTGCAAAGTAAGCAGGACGAGGCAGTTTTTCTGTATCAATCAGTTCAGGAGGAGACCACTCATTATGGTCAATATTACCTTCACCTACCTGATAACAGAATGCAATTATATCGCCATTTTCATCGCGAAATGTACATTTCAGGTAATAATCCGATCCCCAACGGAGTATTTCCTTCATGTGTTCTTCTTCACCAATATTGATAAAAGCATCACGAAACTCGTAGAATGCCCATTCAATTGTTGAAGTGGAGTAAGATTGAGGCAGACCAAACTGAACATGATCACCTGCATCATGAAAACCACCGGCCAGATCCAAACTTCCATTTCCATCCGGATCAAGGACAGAGTTGTAAGTAGAAATAAATGACTCAGATAAATTCGTCATTTCTGTGTTTAATGGGATAAACTCATCTGATACGTGACAGTTGCCACGGTACAAAAGCCGTCCACCATCAACTTGATTGCCACATTTGTTTGCATCGTAGAAATAGATCGATTTCTGTAATGCTTCAGCATAATTGTAGGTTTGGGAATAAAGGCTAATCCCTAGCAGTAAAGTAACTGCCAAGCCAAGAATTTTTTTCATACGGTTTAGATTTAGTTGTTAATTAATTTTTAAAATCCCCAAGTGCCTTGGGTTAGGCACCTGGGAAAATTAATTTAATAAGTTAGTTTTTATTAATCATGTAAGTTTCGACTCCGGTTTTACTGCTGATTTTTACAAAGTATAAACCAGAAGTATAGCCATCACCAAAACGAATAAATGATTCGATATGTGTTTGATCAAATACTTCAACCACCCTTCCTAAATTGTCAAATACTTCAATAGAAGATACCAATTCAGGATTATTTACAACAAGGTTAATTGATGAGTTAAAAGGATTCGGATAGAACTTAATTGAGTTCTGTTCAGTCAATCCTTCAGCAGACTTAACAGAAACAGCTTCGAAATGAGACCATCCAAAAGAACCATCATAGCTTACATAGTATCCACCATTAATTTTCTCTGGCATACTATTAGACCAGCTATTGGTAAAATCAACTCCATTGATTGTTACAGAATTAGTTACCCAAGAGTTTACATAAGCAATTTCTCCTTCAAAAAACCAGCAATATTCACCAGCTCCATCGTATGAAAAGTCAAGTGATACAGTTACCGGGTTATCACATGGAGTTATTCCTCCAGAAGTTACTTCAACTGTTGCTGATGCTGTATAACCACCATCATCGGTAGTTACTGTAATATAAGTGGTACCTTCAGTTATACCGCTAACAACACCGGAAGAATTAACTGAAGCAACAGTAACATCTTCAGAACTCCAGGATACCGATTGATTTGTAGCATTGGTAGGATTAACAACTGCTGAAAGTGTTGTGGATGACCCAACACTTATTGAAGCACTAGTTGGGCTTACACTTACACCAGCAACAGGAATATCTACTGCATTCACAACAATTGCTGCCGATGCTGTATATCCACCATCAACTGTAGTTACAGTAATTGTAGCAGTACCGGAAGCTATACCAGTAACAACTCCAGTTGAACTAACAGTAGCAACATTAGAATTACTTGAACTCCATGATACAGATTGGTTAGTAGCATCGCTTGGAGCAACAGTTTCTGATAAAGTAGCTGACTCATTAACATCAATAGTTACAGAAGTTGGACTAACACTAACACCTGTGACAGATATTGTTTCGTCAATTACAGAAACATCTACAGTTGCAGTATAGCCTCCATCATCAGAAGTTACTGTAATTACTGCAGAACCTAAACCAACTGCTGATATTACTCCTCCTGAACTTACAGTCGCCACACTTGTATTTCCAGAACTATAACTAACAGCCTGGTTAGTGGCATTCGAAGGGGTAATGGTTATTATTGTACTAATGTTATCACCAAGAGACATGGTAATGTTAGTAGGACTAATTGAAATACCTGTTACTGGCACTATAACATCCTCAACTGTTATGTCAACAGAAGCAACATCGCTTAATGAACCGTCGCTTACAGTTACAGAAACTGTGTAAGTACCAACAGCATCATAGGTATTGTTGGCAGTTACACCAGTTGCAGTGTTTCCATCACCAAAGTCCCAGCTATAACTAAGGGCATCACCATCCGGATCGGATGAACCAGCTGCGTCAAAGCTCACATTCAGAGGAGATTCCCCACTTATTGGGGTAGCTGTCACAGAAGCAATAGGAGCGGAATTACCACCTGTTATGAATGGTGAAATATATGAACTACCAATAACTGACTGAGTAATTCCTGGACCTTCCCAGGCTACAGCCAGATTATCGCCTCCGTTTCCTTCCTTTTGAAGTGCTTCGATATAGTATTGCTGTCCGGCAACCAAATCAACTGCAGCCGATTGCTGAGTTGCATACTTATCGAATTCCTGAGAGTTTGTCCAGCCTTCATGATAAGCAATGCGAGTTATATTTGCAGCATTGGCATCTGTACTTAAATAAAGTTCACAATTATCATCACCTGCCAACCAGAATGTATAGCTTCCTGATGCTGTAGGATGGATATAACCTCTGATCCGAGTACCATAACTGTCACCTTGATCAACTGGGATTTCGATACTTGTAAGGCTTTCTGTCCTACTTGGATTATCCGGATAATCAGAACTTGATGTCAGGTCAGAGACTGCTGTACCAGAAACACCGTCCCAGTATTCACAAAGAATAGTTCCGAATTCAATGGTAGAAACAGAAATCGTTGCAGAAGCAGTATATCCACCATCATCGGTTGTAACAGTAATTACGGCAACACCTTCTGAAATTGCAGAAACGATACCATCACTGCTCACAGTAGCGACAGATTCATTATCTGAGCTCCAATAAACAACCTGATTTGTAGCATAAAGTGGTTCCAATGTAGATTCAAGTGTTGTTGTTCCATCAGGTTCTAGAAGAGAAGTTGTTGGAGAAACAGAAATTCCGGTAACAGGAGTTTCAACAAAGTTTACACTTACACTTGAGCTAGCTGTGTATCCACCTTCTTCTGTAGTGGCAGTAATAGTTGCTGTTCCATAAGAAATTGCCATTACCAGGCCATCTCCGTCGACAGTAGCAATAGATCCATCGCTTGTAGACCAAGTTACATTTTGATTTGTAGCATCACTTGGGGAAACAATCGCAGAAAGTTGTTGTGTTTCGCTCGGATCAAGGGTCACTGAAGCCGGAGTTACAGCAACACCTTCAACGGCAACCGAAGCTACATTAACTTCAGCAACAGCAATATAACCGCCATCAACAGAGGTTGCTGTAATAGAAACTGTACCGGCAGAAACACCAGTTACAAGTCCGCTTGAACTTACCGATGCAATACCAGAATTTCCAGAATTCCAATTTACACTTTGGTTTGAGGCATTTGATGGAGAAATAACTGCATTTAGTAAAGTTGTTCCACCGATACTTACGGTTGCTGTTGCTGGACTAATAGAAATACCTGTAACCGGAGTTGTACTACCAGTAGGATCACCATAAACAATACCACGTCCGGCAGTACTCATGTACACACGTCCGAATACATTCATGTCACCAACAACAAATTCGCCATTGGCCAATCCACCATATTCATGAGCATCGTCATTAACACGTGCCCAACTTGTTCCTTGGTCGATTGAGCGAAAAACACCTTTGACACCATCAATTTCTGCAAAAGCAAAAACAGTAGGATAATTAGCCCCAGATGCAGCTTTACCAAATCCAACAGCTTCGCAGTATCCAACACCAGAAACTGATGTAAAGCTTTGTCCTCCATCAGAAGAACGCATTAGAGCCCCTGTACCATCTGAATTGGCAACAGGCACCCATACATGCCCTTCATTTCCTGGAACAGCAACAGCATTTCTGAAGTTACTTGCTCCAACATTTCCTGCTTGTGAGAATGAAACTCCTTTATCAGAACTTACGAACATGTATCCAGTGCTCTTATCATAACAATAGAACAAGTTCTCATCGACCTGGTCCCCAACCGGACGGCCATTGAAGTTGATTCCGCTTACTTCGGTCCATGAAGTATTCAGGTTACGGTACATTACTGTTCCCTCAGAAGGCATCCACAATGTAACCTCACCATCAGCAGATATCCCTACCCTTCCACCATTTAATTCGGAAGGAGGATTAGAAGTATAGGATTCTGTTGTCCAGGTAAGCCCGTTATCAGTTGACCATTGAACCGGCCCTATTGGTATAGTATTGTATTGGGTACTTACTTCCCTGGCCCTGGCGCACGAGACCAATCGTCCACTTTGGGGTGCATAGGCCAACCCGGTTGTTGATCCAAGGTGAAAATCAGTGCCTGCAACTGACACCGAGTGTAGACCAGTAGAAGGAGAAGATGTCAGATCTTCATGAACAAGTCCTCCTGCATCAAGCATTACTGATACAAGTGGCCCTCCGGGAATACTAACAACATCTTCAGGTACAATCTCCTCAATACCATGCGAAGAAAATTTCCATTCAGTAGATTGTATATAGCTAGTATCAGGATTGCCCCATTCATCTTCATAAGTCCATTCATAATTAAAGATGTCTTCAGTAATCCACACCCCATTTCCTGAGTTTACAAAAACCCTTTGAGGATTGTAAGGATCAATCACCGCATTACTTATCCAGTGTATCGCTCCACGTTCAATCCATTCCACGCCATTTTTATTCATCTGTTCGGCTGGTGGGTAAAAACCTCCATCCATCCAGTAATATTGGAAAGAAGAAACCCAGTTTTTACCTCCATCCTCACTGACGAAGATATTATCACCCCATTGATCATACCAGGTTCCATCAACATACCAAAACTGCGGTCCGCGATAGCTGGCGCAAGATGAAACAACAACATGATCAGGATTGTTTGGATCAAGTGAAATTCCGCTATACGTTCCGAAATAAGTTGCCGGATCCGACCATGGGTTATCTTCCTCAGGATTAATAAAGTTTTGAGGTGATATATCTGACCAGGTACTAGAAGCTACTTCATATTTATAAAGGGCTCCACGATTATACCAATCATTGATTGCTCCCCAGCCTTCATCCCACTGCATTGTATGAGGACCAGCACCATTACCCAAAGTAAGATAAAATGCACTCCCATCAGGATTGATTGCAATACGTTGGGGCATGAGTCCCATACTATTTGAACCATCGTAAGTAGGTTGCGGCATGTTAGGTACAAGTGCCCAGGACGATCCTCCGTCCTCACTTACAAATAAGTTATTAGCCTTCCTGTAAACACCTGCGTATATCTTGTTGTTATTAGCAGGGTCATAAGCAACAAAGGAGATACCACAACCATTCCACGTAGTATCGACAGGGAAAGAATTTACCTTTGACCAAGATGTCCCATTGTTTGTAGATTTCCAGAGGCCTTTATTTCTGGAACCATAAAACATCACGTTGGAATTAGAAGGATCCACCGCAAGTCTTTCACCATTTCCTCTTCCCATTCCATTTCCATTCACATTAAAATACTTGGTAGAATTATCCCAAACAGGAATAGCTTCCCAAGTCTGTCCATAATCGCTGGAACGCAAAAAAGCCGAACGACCAATACCATCATCAGCTGCATTCCAATAAACAGTTCCTGCCATCATATAAACTGCTCCCGGAATACTAGGGTCAATTGCCAAAGACTCAACTCCCAACAGTCCACGTTCATCAGAATTAACCCAGTCCATCATGGATATCCAGGTTTTGGATGTTTCATCCCATCGGTAAGCCCCGCCCACATCGGTTCGGTTGTAAATTACATTTTGTTCAATTGGAGAACAGAATATCCCTGAAACAAATCCACCACCACCGATGGCCACATTGTCCCATGAATATGACTCCGAGGTTTGGGCATTTAACTGAAATACAGCAAATAACCCGATAATCGTACAGATTAACCAATTTCTTTTCATAGGTTAGTTAGTTTTTATGAATAATTGTTAATTACTTGTAAGGGTTAATTATTCATTAGTACTTTATAAAATGAAGCCAAAGGCACATATGTACCCTGGCTCCTTTTGGGTTAGTATTATTCTTTAGTAATTATTTGTGATTTAATACCATAGTTAGTAGTCATCCTTATGTAATAGACTCCGGTGCACAAGTTTCCACCCACTTGCATTAGAGGTAGAATCTCCGCTGCTTCATATGTTTCAACAATACGTCCGGTCTGGTCCATAATGTCTAAACCTGATACAATCTGAGGATTTGCTATATGCAATACAGTCTTTTCATCAAATGGATTCGGGAAAGCTTCAAATATATCTGTTAGCATTGAGCCTCCAGATTTTGCACTTGCAGCTTCGAAATGTGACCATGCAAAATTACCTTCGTAATAGATGTAATAATATCCATCCAGTTTAGCTGGCATATTGTTGCTCCAGGTATTGGTAAAATCAACACCGTTTATTTCGACAAATGCCATGTTCCAGGAATTGACATAGGAAATATCTTCTGTTGTAGAAAAGCAGTAAACACCTGTTCCATTTTGACTAAATGGTAAGGAAACTGGTGTTTCTGGGTGACCAAAACAGAAATCATCAGTAACTGTGAATGTTGCAGTAACTGTTATATCTTCAACCATTGAGACTGTGATTGTTGAAGAAGTACTTATTACATCGCCAATCCATTCAATAAACTGAGCATCGCTATCAGGAGTTGCAGTAATAGTAACATCTGTACCAGCTTCGTATGTTCCTCCAGTAGTTGAAACAGTTCCGTTACCAATAACATTGACTATTAAATCAAAATATACTGGTCCGGGGATATCTTCAATGAAAGTAGCCACAACTGAAATATCACTATTAATTATAACTGAAACTGAACTTGATGAACCATTTGCATCACCACTCCATTCAGAGAATATATACCCATCATCAGGAGTTGCTGTTAGAGTAACTACTGAACCTTCTTCATAAGTACCGCTGGTTGGTGATACTGATCCCTGACCCTCAACAGTTACAGTTAAGTCATAATATACAGGTTCAGGATCATCTTCAACAAAATTGGCCACAACTGATTTATCGCTATCCATAAGTACATCAACTGAATTAGATATTCCACTGGCATCTCCACTCCAATTAGAGAAAACATAACCAGTACCCGGAGCTGCAGTTAATGTAACTATTGTACCTTCAAGCCATGATTGTGTTTCAGGAATCACAGAACCTTCTCCTGTTGTAGCAACATTTAATGTATAGTAGGTTTCTTCAGATACCTGGAAAACAGCCCTTACTGCTTTATCTCCATCTACTTCAATTTGTATTGTTTGATTAGTAGAAACAACATCTCCAGTCCATTCTACAAATTCATATCCATCATAAGGAGTTGCTGTTACTTCCACAACAGATCCAGCAGGAAATTCACCACCTGAGTTACTTACAGTACCTCCAGAAGTTGAACTAATTTCAACAGTATACATTTCCCCTCCGTCAGTTCCTGAAATTTCAAAATGGGCCCAAGGAACGGATGCTACATAATGAATATGAATCAATCCGTCATCGGAAGCTGGTATGGAATTTACCCATCCATTAGTTACATCCAGACCATTTGCCTCAAGAAAATCCATATTCCATGACCCGATATGTTCTAGTGTACCCTGAGTCACATAACAGTATTCACCAATACCATTCTGTTCGAAATTCATACTTATAGTTTCTTCACCCACACAACCTGTGCCCGGTATTTTTGCAAAAGTGGCTGTAAGCACTGAATTCGATTCCATGGTAAGTTCAAGGACTTCCGAACTGCTATTTACTGTACCAGACCATCCTGTAAACATATAATCCTCATCAGGAACAGCTGTTAATGTAACAACAGCACCTTCGGCAAACACATCTCCTTGTGGTAGCTGAGTCACTGAACCATTACCTGATACAGTTACTTCCAAAGTATAAGTAGGAATATATCCTTCTGGTACAAAGTGAGCAGTAAGTTCACGATTAGAAATCATTGTAGTAGAAGCTGGATTAGTTGAACCACCAACATCTCCTGACCAATTACTGAACACGTATCCTGCTCCAGGATTTGCAGTTGCTGTTACTGTAGCATTGTAATCATAACTTCCTCCTGAAGGGCTAAGTGTTATAGTACCAACACCTGTTGTATCAGTTGATATCGTGTACGGACCCGGAACATTATCAGTAAAATTGAAATATTCTTTCAACCATTGCAACGCAGGGCGCTCAGTTACGCCATCTGCAGCCAATAGAAAAGCTTCACTTCTCCACATATCGCCATCAAGATAACCCCAAAGGGTAACTCCTTTAACAGAAGGATGCTCCCAGAAATAAGGAAATTGTTCCTGATAAAGAGCCAATTGAGTAGCATCATCACCACGTGCTTCATATTCTGATATATAAATATCAAGACCTGTAGCTGCGAGCAATTCCATGTTAGTCTGGATTGTACTTAATGGTATAGTTTCCAAGCTATGTCCCTGGCAACCAATTGCATCTATCAGTCCACGATCGTTAAGAATATTGATAACTTCCAGATAATCCTGACAAGTTGAAGTGTAATTTAATACATTGTACTCGTTGAGTATAAGAATAGCATTTGGAAAATACTCCCTGGCTTTCTCAAAACTCCAGACTACCCAGTCCCAACCTGTTTCACCTGCACCACCAAGAGCTTCGGTATAGGATGGTGGAGCATGAAGAGGTTCATTCACTACATCAATCATTTCCAGGTCCGGATACCTCTCTGAAAGAGCATCAAACCACTCAATCACTTCGTCCATTTGCTCATCCTGAGGTACACTGCTCATCCATGCAGGCTCGCCGGAAGAATGACCCCAAACTAGGGTATGTTCTTTAAATACCATACCTGTTAACCTTGCATGATCATAGGCACGGTCCATCCAGAGCCAATAATTAAAGTCGTCGCGGTTTTGCTCACAGGAAGCCCATTTTCCGGCATTCCCAGGAGTTATTTGATCCCAATAATGATCAAAATTCAACGGAGTTTGACCCTGGGTGTGTGTATTACCCAAAAATTTATCCTGTCCAGCAGCAAGCTGGGCATTTGTTTGAATCACAGCAAATAATCCTATTACAATACATAATAACAATTTCTTTTTCATTTGACAGTTAGTTTTAATTAGTAATTATTAATTGCTGTAAGGGTTTAAATAGTACTATGTTAAATGCCGGGAACATATTTTGTCCCCGGCTTTATAGATTAATCTTATAATTTATTTATTATTTGGGTTTGTACACCCTGAGAGGTTTTAATCACAATGCAATAAACTCCTATATCCAGGTTATTACCTACTTGCATCTGTGACATTATTTCTGACCCTGAAATGCTTTCCACTAACCGTCCAGTCTGATCAACAATCATAATATCGTTAACAAGCTCTGGGTTTTCAATGAACAACATTGTATTTTCTTTAAACGGATTTGGATAAGCAAATGCCGTAAATGAATCTATTTTATCAGTTGATTTATTTGTTGCAGCTTCGAAATGAGACCATGCATAAAGGCCTTCGCAATAGATGTAATAATTACCGTTTATCTTTTCAGGCATATTGTTACTCCAGGTATTGGTATAGTCAACTCCGTTTATTTCAACCAGCCCCATGTTCCAGGAATTCACATATGAAATTTCATCGGAAGTAACATAACAAGCAGTACTTGCTCCGTTTTGGTTTAACGGAAGTGAAACAGTTACAGGAGCATCACATGGATCAGGATCGACTTGTGATGGATCAACCGATATAGCAATTGTAGCCACATCGCTATCTTCCCCATCGCTAACAGTAAGAGTAGCTGTATAATCGCCTGCCGCGTAAATATTCGAAGCAGTAATTCCAGAACCCGTATTACCATCTCCAAAGTCCCAAGTATATGTTAAAACATCTCCATCGACATCGCTTGACCCATCAGCTGAAAATGAAACAGTTAGAGGTTCGGTACCGTCCACGGGATTTGCCGAAATGACAGCAATAGGAGGAGTATTTTCCTGTGGATCATCAGAAATAACCTGAACAGTAACCGATGCTATATCTGAAGCTCCTTCAGAGTCAGTTACAGTAAGTACAGCCTGGAAGTTGTCAATCTCTGTATAAGTATGAGAAACCATTTCGCCGGTTGCAGTAGAACCGTCACCAAAACTCCATGCATAAGTTAAAGCATCTCCATCAACATCTGTTGATCCACTTGCATCGAAATCGACAGTAAGAGGTACAACACCGCTAACAGGAAGTGCTGAGATAACAGCATCAGGTGCATGGTTGGTTGGTTGGCTGCTTCCGTTTGGAATTTCAGGAGCAAGATAAGGACGGAGTTTAGCCATTTTCCACTCAACTATATTTGTCCATTGATCATCCAATAACCCACCGGTATCACCCGAATTTGGATTCCAGCACCAGAAAGTCCAGCTATAGTTTTTTTGACCCATGTAGGCCATAAATGTATCGAACCAAATTTCATCAGTACCATCAGAATCACGTATCCCAAATTCACCAATCAACAAAGGAGATATACCTTGCTCATGTATGAAATTGAAATGTTCTTGCCATATACCAGGCATATTGTCTGGAAAATCAGGAGCCGAAAACCAAGGTTGGTTATGTACAGTAGGTCCATATTCATGTGGTGAATACATCAATTTTGCAGGATTGCTCAACTGAACAGGATAATCAGCAACACCTTTCAGGTTGCCGCCCCACCAATAAACATCGTCACCATATTTTTCAATTCCTTCAACCAGGATTAGTACGTTAGGATTAACATCCAGTATGGCATTCCCACATCTTTCAGCCGCCTTGTTCCAATCTGTTGCAGGAGAAGAATTACCCCAGGTTGCACCTTCACCATAGTTACCATGTGGTTCGTTATTCAGGTCCATGCCAATTACAGCATCATAATCTTTATAGCGGTTGGCAAGAAATACCCAATCTGCTATCCATTGACTTTCAGGTGTCTGATCGGTATACCACAACAATTCATTCATATAGCCATCGGGTTGACGGGAATGATTATCAAAAATCATTTTCATGTTGTTGTCCTGGCACCATTGCACAATAACATCCATCAATTCCAATGGGGTTGAAAGTGTACTTTCTTCTTCATTCATTGGCGAAACTCCAGTATAAGGATCTGTGCCATATGCATCAATATTAAGTGTTACACCATCTTCTAAAATTTTATTGCACCAAGGCAATCTAATGACATTAAATCCTTGATCTTTAATTTGTTGGAGCATACTTTTAGTATCCCGTGACCATATCCCATGCGGATGTAGGTTGCTAGTTTCGAATCCAAACCAGTTAACACCGGTAAGGACAACCTCCTGACCTTGCGAATCGATCAGTTTGTTTCCTTGTACACTTAAATAGTTCTGAGCATCAAGTTGGAATGTTGCAGTAATAATAATTGTTACTGCTACAAGCATCGATTTTAAATTTTTCATAAGTTTAGTTTTGTTGTGTTTCAAATGGGTCGATAAAGCGGAAGCACATATTTCAGCGCTTCCACTCATCGGCCAATTAAAAGTTAGTATTTAACAATGGAGTAAACCTTAACACCACTGTCTTTCCTAACATTCAATAAGTATAAACCTGCTTTCAGGTTAGATCCTATGTTTATTTCACTATTAATCTCAGATTGATCAACAACCTCAACAAGCCTTCCTGTATGGTCATACAATTCAATACTTTGTACTAACTCAGGACTATTTAAGAGAATAGTTGTTGATTCAGTAAAAGGATTTGGATAAACTTGAGTTACTATACTTTCTGGAGCAGACTTAGTGCTTGTTGCCTCAAAATGTGACCATGCGTATAGTCCATCATAGTAAATATAATAACCTCCATCAATCTTATCAGGCATATTACTTGCCCAATTATTGGTGAAATCAACATTGTTAATCTCAACTGTTGCCATATTCCAGCTATTTACATACGCAATATCGTCAGTTGTAAACCAACAGTATTCACCTTCACCATTTTGACTGTATGGAAGTGTTATAGTTACAGGATTATCACATCCTCCACCGCCATCAGGTGCAAAAGTTGCTGTTACAGACTTATCACTGTCCATGGTTATAGTTATTGGAGAAGTTGTACCACTGGCATCTCCACTCCATGAAACAAAATGATTATCAGCGTCAGCAGTTGCGGTTAATGTAACAGGTGTTCCTGATGTGTATGTACCGCCCAGAGGATCAACTGTTCCATTTCCACTAATACTTACAGAAAGTGTATAGGTATCAGGATCATCTTCCTCAAAAACCGCGGTTACACTCATATCACTATCTAATGTGATTGTAACAGTACTTGGATCTAAGCTTATATCACCATTCCAACCAGTAAATATCCAGCCCTCTGCCGCAATAGCAGTCAGGGTAATTTCAGTACCCGCAGGGAAAGATGTTCCTTCTGGTGATTGTTCTACAGTACCACTGCCAGTAATTGTTAAGGAAATAGAATGATAAGTAACAGATTCCTCGGTGAATACAACAATTACATCCTTATCAGAATCCATATTTATAATGGGGAGAGTTGGTCCATAGCTAACGCCATTAATAATAATGTCAGATAGCAACCATCCTGAAGCTGCTGAAGCTGAATAAGACAAAGAAGTACCTTCAAGATAGCTTCCCGGTGTAAGATCAGTAGAACCTTGTCCCTCTACTGTAACAGCAAGATCATAATAAATCAATGTCTGATTAAATGTTGCAGAAACACTTTTATTATCATCCATTGTTACGGTTACAGGATTACTTGTTCCAGTAGCATCTCCAGTCCATTGATTAAATAAATATCCCTCATCAGCTGTTGCAGTAATTGTGACAACAGTTCCAGCTTCATAATCACCACCTGTTGGAGAAATAGACCCACCAGTCGGCTGAGAAACAGACAATGTAAATGTTTCACCAACTGGATCGCTTGTTCCGTCTATTTCAATATGCGCCCATCCAACACTGGAACCATAGGATATATAGTATTTGCCATCAATTTTAGCAGGGAATGAATTTGTCCAGCCATTAGTAATATCTACACTATTAATAGTCAGGTAATCCAAATTCCAGGAATTAATGTATTCTATTGTACCTGATGTTTCCCAACAATAATTGCCAGCTCCATCATTCGTGAAAGGCAAAGCAATTGGTGTATATGAAGTGCATGTATTATTTGGTCCATCGGTAACATTTACAGTACAAGAGGCTGTATATCCTCCATCTTCAGAAGTTGCTGTAATTGTAGCCTCTCCTAAACTTTGAGCTATAATTAAACCCTGATCGCTAACTGTTGCAACCGCTTCGTTATTTGAAGCCCATGTAACACTTAAATTAGTAGCATTTGAAGGAGTATACTCCACATCGATCTGGTAGGATTGAATTGGATTAAGTGAAACAGCTGTTGGGTTTACAGATATTCCTTCAAGTGGAATCGGAGCCGGACCTCCACCAGTTCCATACACTTCAAACTCGTAGAGTGAATATCCCCATTCTGTCGCACGCTGTATTCCATACATACGGACATATTGAGTCTCAACAGGATCGAAGCTGATATCGTCTGTACCGCCATCACTTCCGTTTTCAGTATATACCGTGGTCCAACTAGAAGCATCGTTACTGACTTGTATCTCGTAGCGCTGTCCATAGGCTACCTCCCAATAGAGGATTACCTGGTTTACTTCATACACAGAACCCAAATCGATATAGTACCATGCCGGATCCTGATAAGCACTCGACCAACGGGTATTATAATCACCATCAGTAGCATATAGTGGATCAGCTGTTGATGTTCCTTCTTCGTTATGTAATGTATATACTGTTGTGCGGAATAGGGCAAGATTGCCTGTACCAGACTCACGTACTACAATACCAAATTCCACAATTGCTGTTAATCCTTCAGGATCTTGTGCTTGAATTACTATCGTGGCTTCACCCGACATATCTGCTGTAAATGCGAGGTCAATGCCATTAGAAGCATTAATTGATACATCAACCAATGCTGTATTTGAATTACTTTGGATAGAAAAACTAAGTGCATCTCCGTCAGGATCACTAGCTATATCATCTAAATCAACATAATTTGTTACTGTACCGGCATTAATATCAAACAGACCATTATCAATACTGCTAATAAAAGGATAGCGGTTACGGTCTGGTTCAATTTCAATATCTGCATAATCGCGAATACTTTCCATTAAAGCAACCATATTGGTACGATAAGGCTCCGTTGATCCATCCTCCCCTGCCCATTGCCAGGTTAATGCTCCTGCATATCCATTGTTATATAAGTAATCATAATAAGTTGACCAGGAAATGCCTGCTGCATCAAGCGGAAAAAATTCTCCAATAACAATAGCTTTATCTAATCCCCAATAGGAAGCTGGATGGTGCATTATAGAATTATCTTCACTCATCCAATCGTAATAATGTACCTGGTAAAAATCCAGTGTTCCATCAGCATCGCCACCAGCGGCTATGAGTTCCTCATCAGAATAATAGTTTTTATAGGTAGCGTTATTAGTATAGACATCGCTCATGGCATACATTGACCAGGTGCCATTGGTAACCAATGCATCGGAATCGGTACGATGAATAGCCCCTGCACAGCGGTTTACAAAGCGTTGTATCACACTCATGGGCACATGGTTGGTATGCGACCAGCCAAATTCATTGCTCATTCCCTCCGGTTCATTAAAAATCTCCCAGGATCCTACTGCTGGGTGATCGCTGAATTCCTCAACCATAGGAATAAGTGCATTATCGATATAAGCCTGGATGTTTTCTTCTACAGTTAAAATCAGTTCACCTTGTGCAGAGACCTCTGCAGGATAATCCCTGTTGTTTAACATATCAAAAGACCATAGACTTAAAACCAA